>FWPV01003402.1_pt1 | contig 36103 bp, 32 predicted proteins | sample 2228371 | NCBI WGS metagenome assembly FWPV01 (sample SAMEA103939776, study PRJEB20133) | metagenome | reverse complement strand
ATTGGGTGGATGAGCAGAATGAGATTGCTTCGGGCTTACGCCCTCGCAATGACGAAAAGGGTCGCAATGACGAGAAAAGGAAAGCCTCGCAATGACGAGGGGTCCCAAAATATGTGTATCTGTCCCTACATATAAATAGAACCGGCTCCCGGGGTTGGTTTTCTACCTACTACCCAGGAGCCGGAGTAAAAACCGGTATTCGTTAAAAGCGAAAAGTGAAGGGAAGCATATGGGTTAAGGGTTGAATGAGGTTACAAACTCCTGCCCGGTTTCAGTATAGCGAATGATTGATGCCCGTTTTATCGGGTTGCCGAACTCATCAAAGGAGATGCTGCCAGAGACGCAGGGGTAGTCTCTAATCTGACTCAAGGCGCGTTGAATCTCTTCCGGTTTGGCATTAGGGGCATTTTTGAGCGCGGCGATGAGCAGTAGGGCAGCGTCATAACCTAAGGTGGCGAGCGCATCCGGTTTGTGCCCATAACGAGCCTGATATTTCTGGACCCAGTTTTGGACCTCGGGTCTGGGTTCGTCAGCTGAGTAGTGGTTGACAAAATAACCGCCAGCAATCTCTTTGCCAGCAATCTCCAGCATCGCCGGCGAATCCCAGCCGTCACCACCTAAGAATTTACAGGCGAGTCCAAGTTGATAAGCCTGTTTGACAATTAGTCCGACTTTGTTGTAGTAGTCGGGTAGAAATAGGACATCGGGTTTTTGCTGTTTTACTTTGGTCAGCAGGGCGGAGAAGTCAACATCATCTTTCTGGTAGGATTCAAACGCTACTACTTTGCCACCGGTCTGTTCAAAGAAGCGTTTGAAGAATTCAGCCAGACCGCGGGAGTAATCGTTGCCAACATCAAACATCACCGCGGCGGTTTTTGCCTTCAAAGTTTCAGCGGCAAACCGGGCGGCGACCACGCCCTGGAATGAGTCGGTGAAGCAGGCGCGGAAGATAAACTCTTTGTGTTTGCCGTCATCAGTGACCGTAACCTTGGGGTTGGTGGAGGTGGGGGTAATCATTGGGATTCGGGCGGTTTGGCACTTGTCCGCCAGCGGTAGGGAACATTTGGTGGAAACCGAACCGATAATTACGACTACGCCATCAAGTTCAATCAATTTGCCCCCAGCGTTAGCAGCTTCGGTTGGGTCATTTTTATCGTCGGAGATAAAGAGTTTTATCTGTTTGCCGTTGATGCCACCAGCGCGATTGGCTTCTTCCACCGCTAACATTATTCCATTAACCGTGGATTCGCCGAATGTTTTCACATCACCGGTAAGCGGAGCAATCACACCGACTTTAATCACATTACCCGGACCGCAGGAGAGAATGCCTAAACCGATTGTTAGGCAGAAAACTATTGCTATTTGTTTTAACTGCATTTACTCCTCCTTTTTATGTGTCTTCTCGGCTACTTACGCTTAAAATCGAACTGTTCTCCTCTCCACGATGATATTTTTGTAAAAATCTTTGGCGCCAATCGGAGAGGTTTTTTTCTTTTATCGCCCGGCGGATTTCTTTCATCAGGGACTGGAAAAACCAAAGGTTATGAAAGGTTAGCAGCCTGGGACCTAACGCTTCACCAGCAATAAAGAGGTGCCTTAAGTAGGCACGGGAAAAGTTCTGGCAGGTGTAACAATTGCATTCCGGGTCAAGTGGGGAGGGGTCAAGGGCGTATTCAGCGTTGCGAATGAGCAGGCGTCCCGAACTGATAAAGGCGGTCCCAGTGCGTCCATTGCGGGTTGGTAAGACACAGTCAAAAAGGTCAACGCCCCGTTCCACCGCGGCAATTATATCCTCAGGATAACCAGCACCCATTAGATAACGGGGTCGGTCAAAGGGCAAGTAAGAGCAGACCAATTCGGTTAACTCATAGGTTAAGTCGGCCGGTTCGCCTAAGCAGAGTCCACCAATCGCATAGCCGGGAAAGTCAATGGCAACAATCTCCTCGCAGCTCTGCTGGCGCAAGTCCGGATAGGTTGCGCCTTGAATAATACCGAAGAGGTTAGTTTGAGGTTGAGCCGATTTTTTGCCGCGCTCAGCCCAAAGGGTAGTCCGGCGCACCGACTGCTCGGCACCATTTCGGCTAACCGGAAAGGGCGGACACTCATCCAGGCACATCGCAATATCTGAAGCCAGCGACTCTTGAATTTCTATTACCAGTTCTGGGGTGAAAAAGTGGCGACTGCCATCAATATGGGATTGGAACTCGACACCGTCATCCTCAATTCGGGATAACGCCGAGAGCGAATAAATCTGATAACCACCGGAGTCGGTCAGAACCGGACCGTGCCAACTCATAAATTTGGCAATACCGCCCAGTTCCTGAATCCGCTTATGTCCGGGGCGGAGATAGAGATGGTAAGTGTTAGCCACCAGCAGCTGAGTGCCAGTCGCCCGCAACTCTTGCGGGGTGAGGGTCTTAACCGTGGCTTGGGTGCCAACCGGCATAAATGCCGGGGTATCAACTGTGCCATTAGGGAGGGTTAATTTGCCCACTCTTGCCCGACCGCAGGTGGCGAAAATTTCAAACTTTAACATCGGAGACCAATCCTAATATCAAAATTCTAAATCTAATTCGCCTTCGGCATAAGTCGTTAGAAGCCGGGGCAATCTCATCCACGCTCCTGCCAACGAGATTCTCACGGAGCCTGTTGACCAATCTTTTCTCCGGGTCCGATATTGAGCAGTTCCTTCATCCCGCTAATTTGGGCACTTTCGCCAACAATTCCCCGGGCGACAATGGTATCTTTTAGCACCGCATTTTGATAGACCAAGGCATCAACGACGATAGAATTGACAATCCGGACACCGGCGGAGAGTGAAACAAACGGACCGATAATAGATTTTTCCACAACCGCATCAGGCGCGATGCTGACCGGTGGGATGATAATGGAACCGCGGTTACTGACTACTAATGGTTCCTGCTGGTGCTGATTGAGCAGGACCCGATTGGTCTCAAGCAGCGCCTCAGGGGTGCCGCAGTCATACCAGTTGGTGATTGGTAAGGCTTTGATATTAATCCCACCGTCAGCAAGGATTTGGAGGGCATCGGTAAACTGATACTCATTTTTTACCATCCGTCCTTCTCTTATCACCTGATGTAATGCGGTATAAAGCGGTTTTGGCTGAGAAAAGAAGTAAATGCCAACAATCGCCAGATTGCTCACCGGCTCGGTTGGCTTCTCTATTACCTGATGAACCAGACCATTTTGCAATTTCACCACCCCAAACCGTTGCGGGTTGGTAACCTCCTTGACACCGATAACATTTTTTTCTTTGGTGAAAGTATTTAAATCAAAATCAAGGATGGTATCGCCCAAAATAATCAGAACTGGCCGGTCACCGACTGCGTCTTCGGCAACGAGAACCGCATCGGCTAAACCCTTTGGCACCGGCTGGACAACAAACTTAAAGGGGAGAGAAAAGTTGCTCTGGAGGTAATTCTCAATTGTTTTATCTTCGGGTGGAACCACGACGCAGATAAGTTCGGGTTTTAGAGCTATTAGCCGTTCAATAATGTGCCCGATTATCGGCTTGCCCGCAACCTCCAACATTACCTTGGGTTTTATTAAAGTGTGGGGTCTTAGCCGCTGCCCCTCACCGGCAGCCGGGACCACGACCGTTAAACTCATACTCCTCCTTTTTAGCTGATAATACCCTTTTTAACTCATCAATTTTGGGAATAGCGATTGGGTCAACACCGCGCCTTTTTGCTAAAAAAGTGGTGGTGAGGTCGCCAATCACAATAGTGGCGAAGAGCCGGGCTAAAGGCGAAACCCCTTCACTTCTTATTCTAATCAGACCAGCATAACCAGTCTTAATCAAGTTGAGCATCTTCTGCAGATGGAAAAGGGTTCGGGGGTAAGTCTCTTTATCCAAAAGGGCTAATATCGTCGTTCGGGTATTAAGAAATTTTAATCCGCCAAAACCCATAATTTCATTGTGATTCTGCTCGGGCAGTTGGCTGTGGTAACTGAGAACTTTGGCGTTCTCATTGAATTGACAGCGCCAGCGATACCCGGCAACATCTAACAGCCTGGTGGTAGAGTAAATTAAAGGCAACTTGCCCAAAATTTTTTTGCTTATCAGTGAGGCTTTTTTTTGCCACACCCCAATCCGCTGGGATATTAACCGGCTGGTCTCTAAGACATCGTCTTCGTAACTTCGGCATAAGCCTAATTGATTGAGGAGAACTAATATAGGAATGGTGAGAAAGCCGAGGGCGCAGCGGGGTGGCATCCCCGCAGGGAGGATAATCCGAGGAGCCCCGTCGGTCTCAGCCCACACCCTCAGTTTTCCTCCACTGGTAATAGCCACAATCGGACAGTTCCGGGTTTTTGCTGTTTGATAGGCGGTTAATGTCTCCTCAGTATTCCCCGAGTAACTAATTGCGAAAAAGAGCGTTTTTTGAGTGACTAATGCCGGGGGGTGATAGTCGCGCCAGACCAAAACCGGAATTGGGTTTTCCCTTAAAAATAGAGTCTGAACAATATCGCCCCCAATCGCCGACCCGCCCATCCCGGCAACAACGATGTTACTAAACATCCTCTCTTTGGGGAGCTGCCCTTCGGCCCGGGTTTTTAACCCTTGCTCCAATTGGTTCGGTAAGGTCTTAATCAGTTTTAGCATTTTCTTCACGCTCATTTATTCCCCACCGGCGCCTTTTAAGGTGAATAATGAACCAGCCAGTTTCGGAAATCGCCGATGGAGTTCCCGATGTAAGTACCGTTCCACTTCCAGCGCGGTAGAAAATTCCAATGCCCGATTTGCCACCTCCCGGGCGGCGCCAGCATCAATTGAGCGAATAACATTTTTTGCTTCAGGAATCATTCCCGGGACAACCGAAATTTCATCTACCCCCATTCCCAAGAGGATGAGGATACCTAATGGGTCAGCGGCGAACTCACCACACATACCGACCCAGATGCCGTGCTCGTGGGCGGCGTCAATTGTCCGTTTAATCAATTGTAAGACCGCCGGATGAAAGTGGTCAAATAGTTTTGCCACCCGCTCGTTACCCCGGTCAACCGCTAAGGTATATTGGGTCAAGTCATTAGAGCCGATGGAGAGAAACCTTGCCTCCCGAGCGAGTTGATGGGCTAAAAGGGCGGCGGATGGGGTTTCAATCATTACCCCAATCTCAAAGTTTTCATCAAACCGTTTTCCCTCCCGGCGGAGTTCATTTTTCACCTCTTCTACCAGGAGTTTGGCTCGGCGCAGTTCTTCAATCGTCGCAACCATCGGAAACATCGCTTTGACATTGCCTGCGACCGAGGAACGAAGAATCGCCCGTAATTGGGTCTTGAAAAGTGCTAAGTCATCAAGGCACAATCTGATTGCCCGCCAGCCTAAGAATGGGTTCGCCTCAGAATAGCCGGGAACGACTTTATCACCACCGAGGTCAAATGTCCGAATAATTACTGGATAGGGTTTAAAAATATCGGCCACTTCTTTAAAAATAGTGAACTGTTCTTCTTCACTGGGGGGACGCCTTTTTGTTAGATAAAGATATTCGGTGCGGAACAGACCTATCCCGCGAGCGCCATTTTCCTTAGCCAAGCGGGCTTCGATGAGAAACTCAACATTAGCGGAAAGGTCAATCACCTTACCGTCCAGGGTGACCGGTTCTTCCTCTATTAATGCTTTGAGTGAAACCCGGTGACGGCGGTACCGGGAAATCTCACTCTCATAGGTCCGGAGCCGATTTGAACTCGGGTTGAGGATGGCAAGACCCCGATAACCATCAACAAACAGTTCCTCACCGCCGGTTAGGGCGCGGAGGATGCCGCTGGTGCCGACTACCGCCGGTATCTCCTTTGCCTTTGCCATAATTGCGGTATGAGAGGTTTTACCGCCACCCTCTAATACTATCCCGACAACTTTTTTGGGTTCCAAAAGTGCCGCTTCTGACGGTGGTAACTCCTGGGCAACTATTACCGAGCCGGGTTCAAGGAAATGGATTGAAGGTAACTCCTCGCCGATCAAGACACTTAAGACCCGGTTGGAGACATCAAAAACATCCACCAGCCGCTCGCGAAAGAATAAAGTCCCGGAACGGCTCATTGGTCCGGCAAACTGTTTCAGCACCTGGGTATAAGCAAATTCAGCATTGCGTAAGTTTTCCTTGATAAACCGTTCGGTGGTACGAAGAACTTCGGCATCTTCCAAGACCGCCAGCTGGAGTTCAATAAAATCGGCGAAGTCTCTGCCCATCTCCTTTTTGACCCGGTTGTAAAGCTGGCGGAGGTTTTCTCTGGTAGTTTGAATCGCATGCTGGAAACGTTTTATCTCTCCGGGGACTTCTTCTGATTTGAGCCTCCGTTCCTCTAATACTGGTAGATATGAGTGATATAAAAAAACTTTACCCTGGGCAAAACCGGGTGAGACCGGAATCCCGTGAAATATTCTTTCTCGTTTACGCCTCATTCTGAGTCAACTTCTCCTTTAATACCGGAAACGCCTCGTTCTCGTCAACCCCGTTTACTTCTAAGACGACCACGCTACCTTTCTCGGCAGCGAGAGTCAGGATTGCCAGAATACTTTTGCCATTCACCCAGATGCCATTTTTGGCTAAACGGACCTGAGATTTGAACTTCTCTGCCAATCGGACAAACTCCGCCGCGGGACGGGCGTGAAGTCCAACCGGACCGCCAATAACTACTTCGGCTCTAATCATAATTTCTCTTGGGTAAATATACCATTACCCACCGTTGCGTCAACAGGTTGCCCTATTTGGGTAAACGACGGACTTTGACTTTCGCCGCTTTTAGAAACTCGCGGGCAAAGTCATCAGGATAGTCGTCAGCAATGACAAACTCTTTAACCCCAGCGTTGATGAGCATCTTGGCGCAGGTGATACAAGGGGCATGGGTGCAGTAAAGCGTTGCCCCAGAAACAGGGATTCCAAATGTCGCCGCTTGCACTAAGGCATTCTGTTCGGCGTGAATCCCTCGGCAGATTTCAATCCGCTCACCCGGGGGGATTTTTAATTGGGCGCGCCAGCAACCGACCTGGTCGCAATGCTTCATCCCCTGCGGGGCGCCGTTATATCCGGTGCAAAGAATCCTTTTTTCCCGGACTAAAACCGCTCCCACCTTTCTTCTTAGGCAGGTAGAGCGTTCGGCGACCAATCGGGCGATATCAAGAAAATACTCGTCCCAGCCTTTGCGTTTTGGTCTTTTACCTTTTATTGCCATGTTCTAATAATCGGAATATGACTAAGGACCACTACCGTTTTTGGTAAAGACCAGTCCGAGATAAACCCTTCCTTATCTCTTGCCCGGCAAGAAACCTCATAAATACCGCTATTTAGATAGCAATGTTTTTTGGTAACGAAGGTGCCGGGAGGGACAAAGTTACTCCACTCACTTAATCCATCACTCCAATTGAATTGTAATGAAACCGATTCACCGAGCGGATGGAGGGCGGAGGAGGTAAAGGCGACGGTGTCGCCAATCGTTACTGTATCCGGTCCGGAAGGTTTATTAGGGGTGAGCGGTTGATAAAAACGGATAGCCAAGCGGTTTGTGTCCGACCAGTTGGATTCTCCTTTTTTGTCGCGGGCTTTTACCTGCAGGAAGTAGTCGCCGGTATCGGAAAATGCTACCTGTTGGTAATACTCAACTCCCGATGGTAGCCAGTCACTCCAAGCTGATTTTTGACCTTTACTCCAGTTAAATAGATAGGAGATGGAATCGCCTTCCTGGTCAACCGATAGGGCGGAAAATTGGACGGTGTCATTGGGGCGAGCCCGCTGGGGTCCAAAGACGAGCGGCGTTGACGGTGGCTGATTGCGGCAGTTGGTAAAAGAAATAAAAGCCAAAAAGCAGCCAACCAATAAACCAAAAGTCTTTCGTTTATTATTACTCATTCGGTGAAAATGGTAAAGAATCTGATAACCAAGTCAACGATTTAGGTTTATCAGTTCTTGACTTTTTAAAGTCCGCTTCTAAAATAAGTGAACGGCGAGGATGGCGGAACTTGGCAGACGCGCCAGATTTAGGATCTGGTCCCGAAAGGGATGGGGGTTCAATTCCCCCTCCTCGCACTAACCGGAGAAAAATAAAGGAGTACTATTTGGAAGTTGCAATAAAATCACCGCAGGAGTGGCTTCGGGAAATTGAAGGAGAGATTGAACCCGAACGGTTGAAGGCGAAGATTGATGGTTTGATTGATGAGTATCGCGCCCGGGCTGAAATCCCTGGTTTTCGTCCGGGACGGGTGCCGAGGCATATTCTTGAACGTCGGCTCGGTCGCACCCTGGAGAAGGTAGCCGCGGAGGAGTTGATGGAAGAGGTTTTGACCGAAACCCTGAAGGGTAAAGGGGTAAAGCCGGCGGCACAGATTCGGGTTGACGATTTGGAGGTTTTGCCGGAGAAAAAGGTTCGCTTTCGGGTTTCGGTAGAAGTTGTTCCCGATTTTGAACTTAAGGCTTATACCGGTTTGACATTGCGCCGAAAGGAAATTGTTGGGTTTGATGCCGAATTTGAACGGCGACTCCGCTCGCTTCAGGAGCGGTGTGCAATTTTTCAACCGGTAAACCGCCCATCCCAAAATGGTGATTTTCTGGTGGTTGATTACGTTATCCGAGAGGGAGAGAGGAATCTCGCCGGACCCAAAGCCAATATCACGGTGCAGGTTGGGGGCGAAGAGAATCATCCGGCGGTAAATCAGGCGCTTTTGAATGTTACCCCCGGCGAGAAGAGGGAGGTAACGGTTACTTTTCCACCTGACCATCGGGATAAGGAGATTGCTGGGAGAACGATAACTTATAATTTTACCGTTCGGAGCGTGAAGGAGCGGATTCTTCCCGAGGTGAGCGAGGAGTTCGCCCAGGAGTTGGGTTTTGAGAGCCTTGATGCCTTGCGTCAGGCGATTAATCAGGATATTCTTGCCGACCGGGAGGAGGAGATTAGAGAGGATTTGGAAAGGCAGGTAATGGACTGTCTCAATAGCGCCCATAACTTTGAACCACCGCAATCCTGGGTTAAAGCCCATCTCGCCCGGCTCCGTCAGGAGTTCAATCTCGCCGATACGCCCGAAGTCCAGGAGAGGATTTTGCCAATAGCGGTTAAGCACGCCCGTTTTGATTGTATCGTTTTGCGGATTGCTGAAAAGGAGAATATCACGGTTACCGATGAGGAGATTCAGACGCAAATTCAGGAAGTGGTGGAAAAAACTGGTCGCCAGCCAGAAGAGATCACGCCCCTTATTGACAACGCCTCCTACCGCTTCCTTACCCTGAAGAGAAAGGTCCTGCAGGCTATCATTGATAAGGCGAAGATTTTATGAAAGGAAAAAATAAAAGCGGTGAAGCAAAGAATCAGGAAAACGAGGAGGTGCCGGTGTTAGTGCCAATGGTAATTGAACAGACCGGTCGGGGGGAGCGTGCTTATGATATCTACTCCCGACTTTTAAAAGAACGGATTATCTTCCTTGGTCAACCAGTTGACGATACCGTTGCCAATTTAGTGGTCGCCCAGTTGTTGTATTTAGAAGCGGAAGACCCGGAGAAAGACATCTTCCTCTACATCAACTCACCCGGTGGCGTGGTTTCCTCCGGTTTAGCCATCTATGATACGATGCAATACATCCGCCCCAAGGTTTCTACTATCTGTGTTGGTGAGGCGGCGTCAATCGCGGCACTTCTTCTGGCCGCGGGTGAGAAAGGAAAACGGTTTGCCCTGCCCCGTTCCCGAGTGATGATTCATCAACCTTCCGCCTACGGACTTAGCGGTCAGGCGACCGATATTGAAATTCATGCCCGGGAACTGGTTCGGGCCAAAGAACTTTTGGCGGAAATTTTGGCTAAGCACACTGGGCAACCAATTGACCGCATCTTAAAGGATTCGGACCGCAACTTTTTTATGTCTGCCCAAGAGGCAAGGGATTACGGTTTAATTGATGAGGTGATTGAAAAGCGGAAATAGAGAAGCCTGTTTGTCCCGGTTACGGTGCTTTTTGGGTTGGCAGTCCGGACACCGTATCACCAACCTTGATATGATTTAAGTAAAACCAGTCAGAGTTGACCTCCAGGGCATAACGCACCGGTTTTGACGACCGGTAAGGGGTTAAGGTATCAAGGGGTTTCATTTGCAGAATATCGGTTATTACTCCGATAGAATCAATATAGGCGATGGCCAGCGGGATATAGGTGTTTTTCATCCAGAAATGGAGGTGTTCATCCTTTTCAAAGACAAAAAGCATCCCGGAATCCGGCGCAAGATAGCTGCGAAACATCAAACCCTTTGTCCGCTCCGCCGGTGTTTCGGCTACAATTACCCACACCTTCCTCCCTTTAATATTGAGCTCTCTTACCGCCGGGGCGAGGTTTAAACCGCTCGGTTCCGCCTTCTGCGGCTTTCGGGCACAGGTGGGCTCAAAAGTTACAAGGAAAAGGGCAAAAGCTAAGGTGGTTTTACTCAATTGGGCTAAAGTTAAGCTCTGTGGACGAAATGAGGAAAGGTTTTCAGTCAAGGACGATTTCGGAAAGGTCGGCAACTCGGGCAAAGAGTGAGCGGAGATAACTGAGTAGCCGGAGGCGGTTAAGACGCAACTTTTCCTCTTCGTGCATTATTAGGACATCATCAAAAAGCCGGTCAATCTCGGGTCGGAGCGATAAAAGCAAAATAAGTGCACCCTGGTAGTCACCGGCGGTAAGTCTCTGATTCAACTCATTTTCAACCTTTTGAGCAGAATTATAGAGCGAAAATTCGGCTTCCTCGGTAAACAAGGTTGGGTCAGGTAAACCGGTTACTTCTTGTCCGCGCAATATGTTCGCTACCCGCTTCTGACCAATAACCAGTCGCTCAAATTCGGTGGCGGTAGTCCGAAAGTGGGAGAGCGCCTGGGCGCGGGCCAACGCTTCGTGCGGGGTGTGCCAAACTGTTCTCAACACCGCATTGGCAACATCGTAGCGAATCCCGTTTTCTTCAAGGACAGCGCTGAGCCGTTCGCGGAAGAGTTCCAAGACTTTGTTCCGCACTGCGCCGATTTCCCTCCCGATTTCTCTAAATAAAGTTAGGCTTTTATCCACCAGTTCCGAGATGGCAACCGGCAGTTGATACTTCAAGATTATTAGAAGCACCCCGGTTGCCTGGCGACGGACACCAAATGGGTCTTCAGAACCGGTTGGCGTCTCGCCAGTGAGGTAAGTGGCGACGATGTTGTCAATTTTGTCGGCAATACTCAATATCCCCCCCATTATCGTTTTGGGCAGTTTATCCTCAGGTCCTTTTGGCTGATAATGCTCGCTTATCGCCCAGGCGACCTCCTCCGGCTCGCCTAAGAGTCGGGCGTAAATTCCACCGGCGACACCTTGGAGGGAAGTGAACTCCTTTTCCCGGACCAGCTGCGAAAGTAGGTCGGTTTTACAGAGCAGGGCGGCGCGGTCAAGGAGGGCAGGTTGGTGATTTATCTTGGTGGTTTCACTAAGATAACGGCAAAGTTCACGCAACCGTTGGGTCTTATCGTAGTAACTACCGAGCCCCTCAATCCAGACGACCTCTTTCTCTTTCTCTACCAAAGGTTCCAGACCGGTTTTTAAGTCCGCTTCAACAAAAAAACGGGCGTCGCGCAACCGGGAATCAATCGCCCGTTCATACCAAGAACGCACCAGCGCCTGGTCGCATTCAGGTGAGTTGGTTACCGCAATAAAATAGGGGAGAAGTTTCTTACTTTTATCCTGAATTGAGAAGCACCGCTGATGCATCTTCAAAGCGGTTATGAGCACCTCGCGGGGCAAAGAGAGATAATCGGAGTTAAACTCACCCAAGATTGGAAAAGGGAATTCGGTGGTATTTACCGTCGCTTCAATTAGTTCCGGGTCTTCAACCACCTCGCCACCAACCTTTTCTGAAAGGGTGTTGATACCGGCAATAACCTCCTCCGCCCGCCGTTTGGGACAGACAATGACTTTATACTTTTCTAAGAGTCGTTCATACTCATCCGGGGAAGGGATAAAAATCGGCTGATTGGAAAAGTTCCGATGCCCAAAAGTTTTGTTCCCAGCAACAAGACCGTCTATTTCTAACGGCACCAGCTCCTCATCTAAAACACAAAGAAGCCATCGGATTGGTCGGGAAAACCTTATCGCCCCTTCTTGCCAGCGCATCGTCTTTGGGAAGGGGAGGGTAATGATGAGTCGGGGAAGATTTTGGAGCAGAATCTCCCTGGTCGGGAGTGGGGGCAGTTCCTTTTTCACAAATATATAATCACCCCGGGGCGTGGTTTTCACATACAAATCTTCCACTCTTTTCCCATGGGCGGAAGCGAAACCAATTGCGGTTTTGGTTGGTTTACCCTCTCGATCAAACCCGGCGCTTTTTGGTGGACCTAACAGTTCGACAACCGAGGCGGGCTTTGTTATCGGCAGACCGGTTATTCGCACGGTAAGGCGCCGCGGGGTAAAAAACACCTCTTCCTTTTCAAAGCCCAACCCGTTTTCCTGGAGCAACTCGGTAACCCGGTGCTTCAACTCCAATGCACTATTAGCAATAACCCCGGGTGGTAACTCTTCGGTCCCGATTTCCAAAAGCAATACCGGCACAAAAGGATAATATTCCCTTCTCAGGAGAAGTCAAGGTTATAACAGAGGTGGATAATTTTCTCTTTCCATCTAAACTTAGGCAGGAAATTGAGTGAAAATAAGTGCTATTGCACCCCTTCGGATTGCTATTTTGACTTTCGGTGGAAGAGTTAAAGACCGTTCAACCGCTAAAGGCAGCAATTTCAATCTTTCATACTTAATGCGTTATGCATTGGACATTTAGCGTTTAAGTAAGGTTAACGGTCAGGGTTGCTATCGGGTGAGCCCGGGGCGAGCCCAATTGACAGGCGTCTAAAATTGATAAGGTATTGATAAATCAATTGATATAATATAATTTTTATAAAATTTATATGTGCATATGTGTGCACATATCCACATAATTTTGAGCCCTTTTCATTATTGCGAGGAGCGAAGCGACGAAGCAATCTCATTTGCCCTTCCACCCAATGAGATTCCTCCGCCTCATCGGATTCGGCTCGGAATGACAAAGGAAAAGGTGTCATTGCGAGGTTTCGTTAGAAACCGAAGCAATCTCATCTCGGGGAAGTTCCCTCGCTCCGCTCGGGACGGAGCCTCGCTTTGCTCGGAACGGAGTCTCATCTTCTCTCCTCCTGAGGGATTGCCACGCCCCTTCGGGGCTCGCAATGACAAAAGGGGAAAGAACTTCTTAATTCCGACATCTAACCCCGGGTGTCTATTTTGTGAAAGAAAATCAAGGAGATTTCAAAAGGTGGTAATAACGAGGTGGTTAGTAGTCATTAGTTTAAGAGCTAACTGGTTTCAATTTCCCAACTTTCCAAGCTGGAACGGAGGAGGATTAACTGCTTTTTGAGCCAGAGGAGGACCTGACGGCGGTCTTTTTTGTCTAAAATCTCATCAACCTTTGTCCCCATCGCTGATAGTTTCTTCTTTGCCCCTTTGACGGTCATCTTCTCCCGATAGAGGAGATGCTGAATCATTTCCAGTTTCCTGAGTTGCTCTTCAGAGACGATTCTTCTACCAGCAGAGTTGCGTTTGAAAGTGAGTTCAAACTCCTTTTCCCAGTAGCGGAGGATATAGGGTTTGATTTTTAAGTGTTTGCACACCTGGGCGACCGAGTAAAACTTTTGTTTGTTCATTAATAGAACTCCTTTTTTAGCGGTCGTTTTAATAACCGCTCAATGCTTTCTTTTGGTTCAGTCCCTTCGTAAATAATCCGATAGACCTCTTCGGTAATCGGCATCTCTATCTGCATCTGACGGGCGAGTTCCAGTCCGGTGCGGGCGGCAAAGACGCCTTCGGCGACGCCGGTTAAGTTAGCCTGGGCTCGAGCCGGTGGTGTGCCTTTGCCGATTGATAGTCCCAGCTGGTAGTTGCGGGAGTGGGGTGAAAAGGCGGTAACGATTAAGTCGCCGATTCCGGCAAGTCCGGCAAAGGTTAGAGGGTTGGCGTTGAGGGCAAGACCCAATCGGGTGATTTCGGCTAAGCCGCGGGTGAGCAGGGCGGATTTGGCGTTTAGGCCCAAACCCATTCCGTCAGCGATTCCGGCGGCGATGGCAATCACATTTTTGAAGGCGCTCGCCAGTTCGGTGCCAATGATATCGGTATGGGAGTAAATCCGCAGGTTGCTGGTGGTGAAGGTGTCGCGGATGAACTGAGCGGAATTCTCATCTTCCGAGACCGCCACCAGTGAGGTTGGGTCACCAAGAATCACATCATAAGGTATTGCCGGTCCGGCCAGGACAACAACCGGCAGTGAAGGGAAGAGGGACTTTAAGACTACCGAGAGGCGTTTTTTGCTTTTCGGGTCAATGCCTTTAGTTGCCGAGACGATGATTTTTGTCTCTCTGGGGAGAGCCGGTTTAATCATTTCCCCGGCTTCGGCGAGTGCGACCGATGGTGTTGCCAAAACTACCAGTTCGGTCTGGTTTAAGACCGGTTTTAATTCGTTAGTGATAAGAATCTCATCCGGGATTCGGGCGGTTTCGGGAAGGTCAGGATGGCGTCGGGTGGTGAGTAGTTTTGTCACTGTTAGCGGGTTGATATCATAAAGGGCAACCCTAAATTTTTTTTCGGTTAGTTTTAAGGCTAAGGTTAATGCCCAGCGTCCAGCACCGATGAAGGCGACCTTCATACTTTTGCCCTTTCAAAGATTTTCCGCCAGAGCCCAAACTTGGGTTCAGTTCCTTTTGTCAGGCGTTTAATATTGGGGGTGTGGCGGATGATGATTAGGATGGAACTGGTGAGAGTGAAAAGGAAAAGCGGCAGGTTCTCTTGGTAAAGGAGCCGAGTGAAGACCGGGAGGGTCAGGGCAAAAGATAAGGAGGAGAGGGAGATAAAACCGAAGATAAAGAGGACAATAAGAAAAACGGTTAGGGCAAAAAAAGAACCGCGCGGACAGAGGAAAAAGGCGACACCAATTAAGGTGGCGACCCCTTTGCCGCCTTGAAACCTAAGCCAGGGTGGGAAGATGTGTCCGGCAATTGCGCCCAAGCCAACGAGTGTCGGGATGAGTCCGAGCCGGCTGGCAAAGGCAACCGGTAAGAGCCCTTTAGTAATATCAAGGAAAAATACCGGAACCGCCCAGCGCCAGCCTAAAATCCTCAAGACATTGGTAAAACCGATATTACCGGAACCTTTTTGTCGGATATCAGTTTTGTTGACAACCCCAGCGAGATAGCCAAAGGGGATTGAGCCGGGCAGAAAGCCGAAGAGGAAGGAAAAAACAACCGGAATTATATTCATTTTATTTCCTAATTAAGAAATACCCTAAGGAAAATGTTTGTCAATAGTGGCTTTGATTTGACCGGTTTGAGGAGGGGAATATAATCGGTTGATGCAGAGCGGTGTTTTATCATCGGCGAGCGGGTCTTTGGAGCGAGAACTTTTAGCGCGGGTTAATGAGCAAGTGGCGCGGCTGGGTAAAAATCGGAGCGGGATAAATCTGATGGAGGTTTGTGGTACCCATACGATGGCAATATCCAGTTCCGGGATTAGGAAAGCGGTTGACCCCAGGTTAAGACTGGTTTCTGGTCCAGGCTGTCCAGTTTGTGTGACCAGTCAAGAGGAGGTTGATACCGCCATTGGATTAGCCCAGATTGAGAATATTACAGTTTTAACATTTGGTGATATGATGCGGGTGCCGGGCTCATATGGCTCACTGGCGGAAGTAAAAGCAAGGGGTGCTGATATCCGGGTGGTCTATTCGGCCCGGGATGGGTTGGCAATGGCAAAAGGGGAACCAAAACGGCGGTTTGTGTTTTTGGGTGTTGGCTTTGAGACGACCGCACCAACAATCGCTGGGGCGGTTCTTGAGGCGGAAAAAATCGGCGTCAGGAACTTTTTTGTCCTGCCGCTGTTTAAGTTAATCCCTCCAGCATTGAGGTTTATTGCCAACTCCAAAAGGATGAATATTGATGGGTTTATTTTACCCGGGCATGTTTCCACTATTATTGGAGCGAAGCCTTATGAGTTTTTAGTAAACCGCCACCGAATCCCTTGCTGTATTACCGGTTTTGAGCCGGTGGATATTCTTCAAGCGATTTTTATTTTATTAGAGCAGATTGAGTCCGGGAGATTATCAGTGGCGATTCAGTATCGCCGGAGTGTGAAAAGAGCGGGAAACCCTCAGGCGCAACGGTTGATGAGAATGGTGTTTAAGCGGGCAGATGCCTTTTGGCGGGGGATTGGTATGATAAAAGGTTCGGGTTTGGAGTTTAAGGGGAAATGGAAGAGGTTTGATGCCCGAAAGTTAGTCAATTGGTCGAAACCCCGAGTGAGCAGTTTAAGAAGGCGGGAAACCGTCTGCCGATGTGGCGAGGTGATGTTAGGTTTGATTGTGCCACCCCAGTGTCGTTTATTTGCTCGGGTTTGCACACCGGAAAAGCCATTTGGTCCATGTATGGTTTCTTCTGAGGGTGCCTGCGCCGCTTATTATAAATATGAAAGGTAAATCGCCGATGAAAAGGGAAAGCCAGTTTTACCCACCGGCATTTGAGGAACGGTTGAAAGAGGAGCGGATAGTTTTAGCCCACGGCGCTGGTGGAGCGAAGATGCACCGTTTGATTGAAAGGATTTTCTTAAAATATTTTGGCAATCCAATCCTTCAGCGGCTTGAAGATAGTGCGGTGGTGCCGAGGTCTCCGGGCGAGTTGTGTTTTACCACCGACGCTTATGTGGTCGAACCGCTATTTTTCCCTGGTGGGGATATTGGTAAACTGGCGGTGTGCGGGACGGTAAACGACTTGGTGGTGGTTGGTGCCGAACCGATTTATCTATCGGTTAGTTTTATTTTGCGGGAGGGGTTGCCGATTTTCACTTTGGCAAAGATTTGTGCCTCAATCGCCAAAGTGAGTAAAAAGGTCGGGGTTAAGGTGGTAACCGGTGATACCAAAGTAATTGAGGGCACCGGTAAGGAAGAGATGTATATCAATATTAGTGGAGTTGGTTGGCGGGACCCTATGGTCCAATTGGGCGTTGAGTTGATTAAACCCGGTGATGTTATTTTGATTAACGGCGGTTTAGGTGAGCACGAGGCGGCGATTGCGTTAAGCCGAGGTAGTTATCAGCTGAAGGCGAGTTTACGAAGTGATTGCACACCTTTGAACCGGATGATAAGGGCGGTTCTGAAATTAGGCGGGGTGAAGATGATGCGCGACCCGACCCGCGGTGGGTTGGCCACGACTTTGAATGAGTTTGCCCGTGCCGTGAGATTAGGGTTTATCGTTAAGGAAGAGTGGCTACCAGTTTCCCGGCAAGTAAAAGGGGTGGCCGATTTGCTCGGTCTTGACCCGCTTTATATGGCAAATGAAGGAAAGGTGGTTTTGATTGTTGCCCCCAATCGCGCTGAAGCGGTTTTGAGAGTAATGCGCCGGTTTCCGGAAGGGAGAAAGGCACGGATTATTGGCGAAGTGGTGAAAAAGCCAGCAGAGGTGTGGCTCAAAACCCGATTGGGCTCATTGCGCCGGCTGTTAATGCTTGAGGGTGAACAGTTGCCAAGAATCTGTTGAGGTTAAAAAGAGGTCAAAATGAGTGAGAGAATGGCAGAAGAGTCAATAGGACAGTTGCCGATATCGCTTAATCGGGTTGCCCGTTATATGATGATTAGCGCAGTTCAGGGCAACCGGATTTTCGGAAGGATTTATGAGCCGGTATTAGAGAATATTCAAGCTTTAAAAGGGGTTTTTGCGGAGAGTGGTGCGGTCGCCTTCTTTGAAAAAAAGGGTGATGAACATATTATCAGTTATGGTTACCTCCCACCGAGAAGGCCGGTTCGGGTCTGGTTGAACCTATTGCTGTTCTTTGCCACGATTGTTACCACCGTCGTTGTTGGAACATTCCACGCCGGCAAGGACCCTTTTCAAGACCCCAGGAATCTTTTGAGTGGCATCCCCTTTTCCTTGGGAATTGTGCTGATTTTAGGCAGTCATGAATTTGCCCACTACCTAACCGCCCGGCGGTTTGCGGTTGATGTCTCACCGCCTTATTTCCTGCCCGTACCCCATCCGATGACCGGGACAATGGGTGCGTTTATCAAAATCCGCTCACCAGTGCCGAGCCGGAGTGCCCTGTTAAGGGTGGGTGTGGCTGGACCTTTAGTCGGGTTTTTAGTGGCGATCCCGGTTGCTATTTTAGGTCTGGCTTTATCAACAGTTCGGGAGGTCCCGCCCAACTCCCAACTTTTAAGTTTAAATTCACCTTTAATCTTCGGGCTCATCTCCCGAATATTTCATGGGGTCCCGCCACCGGGTTCTGATGTGTTTCTTCATCCGCTTGCCTTTGCCGGATGGTTAGGGATGTTTGTAACCGCGTTGAATCTTCTGCCACTCGGTCAACTTGATGGTGGGCATATCGCCTATGCGCTATTAGGTAAAAGTTACCGGCTCTTTACCTATTTTATTCTCGGCGGGCTAGTGGTGATGGGCTTTTTCTGGCTGGGGTGGCTCTTCTGGGGTTTTTTGATTACCGTGTTAGGTTTAAAGCATCCACCACCACTTGACGATATCACCCCACTAACCAAGACCGACATTATTCTTGCACTCTGCGCCTTAGCGGTGTTGATTCTTACCTTTAACCCGGCGCCATTTCCCGGTGCCGGGTTTTAAGCGGGACTTCTCCCAGTGGTTGCGCAATAAAAACAGACCGATTTTCCGACCAGTACCCGGAACTTTTACTTGACTGGATTGAAGATTTAGGTAAAATTTATAAGATTTCACCGGTTTAACTTAGAAAGCGAGGTAATTGTGAAGAGTTACAGTGTCGAGAGAATTCGGAATATCGGTTTTTTTGGTCACGGCGGGTCGGGCAAGACCTCAATTTGTGAGTCGCTCTTATTTACAATGAAACAAAATAACCGGCTGGGTTCGGTTGATGCCGGGACATCAATTTTGGATTATGATGATGACGAGATTGCCCGGAAAATAAGTATCAATTTATCAGTGGGTTATGGTGAATATCGCGACACTTTAATAAATATTGTTGATGCCCCAGGTTATGCGGATTTCTTTGGTAATGTGGTTTCCGCGGTTCGGGCGGTTGATGCGGGGGTGGTGGTGGTGGATGCGACCTCTGGGGTGGAAGTTGGGACCGAAATGGCCTGGCGCCGACTGGATGAGGCGCATCTGGCCAGGGTGGTCTTTATAAATAAACTCACTCGGGAAAATACTAATTTTGATGCAACCGCTGAAGAGGTGCGGAAGGTTTTCGGTGCAAGGGTTATTCCGATATTCCTCCCCTTAGGGAGGGAGGCGGGTGTAAAAGGTGTTGTTGACCTCTTGAACGAGAAGGCTTTTTCTTATGAGAATGGAACGAGAAAGGAGATTGAAGTTCCAGCCGAGGCAAAATCAGCGCTCATTCAATGGAAGGAGAAGCTGATTGAAGCGGCGGCCGAGGTTGACGAAAGGCTGATGGAGAAGTTTCTTGAGGGGGAAGCGATTACTGCCGAGGAAATCAGCCAGGCGGTTCGTCAAGGAATAAAATCGGGGCTGATTTATCCATTGATGGGTGGCGATGCTTTGACCCAGGTGGGGGTGGACCTTTTGCTTGATATTGCGGTTGACCTTTTGCCCAGTCCAGCAGATATTACTCCGCTAACAGGAGTTAAACCGGATACAGGGGAATCAGTGGAAGTGAAGGCAGAACCTAACGGTCCGGTGTGCGCGTTTGTTTTTAAAACAATCTCTGAAGCCCATATTGGTGATATGCATTATGTCCGGTTATTTCGGGGCAAACTGGAATCAGGGATGGTGGTTTTGAATGGCACCACCCAAAGGGAGGAGAAAATCAATCAGATTTATCTTATAAAAGGTAAGGAGCGTAGTGAGGTTGGTCAGCTGACGGTCGGGATGATTGGTGCTTTGGTGAAACTCCGAGATACCCACACTGGTGATACTCTTAGTGATAAGAGAGAACCAGTCCGGTTAGCGCCAATTGTTTTTCCTAAGCCCTCAATCTCCATGGCGATTGTGCCCCAAAGCAAAGGTGATGAGGAGCGAGTATCTAACGGTTTGGCCCGGCTGCACGAGGAAGACCCGACTTTTTCTTATGAATACAATGGAGAGTTAGGACAGCAACTGGTAAGCGGAATGGGTGAATTACACTTAGATGTGATTGTTGGCAGGCTGAAGCGGCGGTTTGATGTGAATGTTGACCTGATTAAACCGAAAATCCCTTACCGGGAAACAATCACCAGGAAGGCGGAGGCACAAGGGAAATATAAGAAGCAAACTGGTGGTAGAGGGCAGTATGGTGATGTATGGTTGCGGATAGAACCGAAGCCCCGGGGAAGCGGGTTTGAGTTTATTAGTGAGATTTACGGGGGGGCGATTCCATCCAAATATATACCGGCGATTGAGAAAGGGGTTATTGAGGCGATGGATAAAGGTGTCCTCGCTGGCTATCGGATGATGGATATTAAGGCGACAGTTTACGATGGCTCATATCATGAGGTTGACTCTTCTGATATCGCCTTCAAGATTGCGGGAGGGCTTGCATTCAAAAACGCTTGTGAGAAGGCCGGGGTAGCGCTCTTAGAACCGATAATGAATGTTGAGGTTACAGTGCCAGACCGGTATACCGGTGATGTAATGGGCGACCTCAATGCCCGGCGAGGAAGGATAATGGGTATGGAGGCGCAGGGTGGGTTGCAGGTGATTAAGGCACAAGTGCCGCTGGCCGAGATGTACAAGTATTCCAATAGCCTGCGCTCAATGACCCAAGGGCGGGGATTTTTCACAATGGAGTTTGACCATTACGAAGAGGTTCCCCGGGAAATAGCCCAGAAGATTATTGAAGAAGCCAAGAGGGCAAAGGAAGAGAATAGGGAATAGCGGTTTAGTTAGTAAATTTCATACCAGGGTCTTTTAACCCGTTTACGAAAGAGCAGCCCGAAGAGAATTCCGGTGACAAATCCGCCGATGTGAACAAAGTAGGCAATTCCACCACCGGTCCCGGGTGCTGATGAACAGCCATAGAGTAATTGAAATAGTATCCAGAACCCTAATAACAGATAGGCGGGCAGATAAACCAATCTAAGGAAAAAGAGAAAGGGGATGAGGGTTAAAATCCGAGCCCGGGGGAAGAGAATAAAATATACCCCCATTATCCCCGATATTGCTCCCGAGGCGCCGATAGTGGGTATAGTAGAATAGGGGGCGATTAAAACTTGCAATAGGCTTCCGGCAACTCCACAGGTAAGATAGACTATCGGATAAAAGAAATGTCCCAATGCGTCTTCAACATTGTCGCCAAATATCCAAAGGTAAAGCATATTGCCAATAAAGTGGAACCAGCCCCCATGCATAAACATCGAACTCATTAAGGTCCAGAGTTTTTTCCCTTGGATGATTGTCGCTGGCACCATCCCGAACTCCATTATTTGCCACTCAAAGACCGCTGGTGGCCGGGTGAACTGAAGAAACCATACTACTGCGCAGGCGGAAATGAGCCCGTAATTCGTTAGCGGACGCCGGGATGATTTTATATCGTCGTAAAGGGGTATCACAAAGTTTTCGTTTTCTGGCTTTTGGTTCTTGGTGTCTTGATGAGTAGAACGATTACCAATGCCGAGACGCTTTTTTTAGGCAGGGCAATACCAGTTCCTTCAGTAGTCTTGGCTTTTAAGCCGATACTCTCTTTTGGTATTTTTAAAAGGGCGGCAAGGGTCTGCCGAATTGAGCATATATGGGGGGTCAGTTTTGGTTGGTCGCAGATTAAGACACAATCCAGTTGAGCGGGTCGCCAACCTTTTTGATTTGCCTTGCCCAGAGCAGTTTTAAGAAGTTTCCGACTGTCTACCCCTTCATACTTCGGGTCGGTGTCGGGGAACATAGTGCCAATATCAGGGAGTGCCAGTGCACCGAAGATACTATCAATCAAAGCGTGCAAAAGGACATCACCGTCGGAGTGTCCGGCAAGACCGGCGGAATAGGGAAGGGGTGTGCCCCCGAGGATGAGCGGGCGTCCCCGTTTTAAATTATGGGCATCAAATCCAATGCCGATGCGATATGGAACCTGGAACTTCAATTCACACCATTTTAACCCGCTTGAGTTGAAAAGTCAAAGGCAAAATGTTGTTTTAAGGTTGACATCTATAATCAATTAGATAAGATAATGAGATGATAGAAGTTATTGTAAATGGCACTGCCCGGTTTGTGGCACCGGGGAAAAGTGTCGGCGAGTTACTTTCTGACCCCGAGGCAATTGCCGCCAAGGTTGATGGTAAATTAGTTGACCTTTCCTATTTAATTGATAAAAATGCCACCGTAGAAGCGGTGCGGTTTGACTCGCCGGAGGGCAGGGAGATTTTCTGGCATTCTGCTTCCCATCTTATGGCGCAGGCGGTAAAACAGTTGCATCCGGAGGCGAAGATTACTATAGGACCAGCGGTCCCCGAAGGTTTCTATTACGACTTTGATGTTCCTCAGCCATTTACCGAGAAAGACCTTCCAGCAATTGAAAAAAGGATGGCGGAACTGGTAAAGCAGCGAATTCCAATTGTTCATAAGTTTTTACCCCGAGAAGAGGCGATAAAATTTTTTACCGAGCGAGGGGAAATTTATAAAGTAGCGATAATAGAAGAGATTCCGGATGAGAACATTTCTGTTTATGAGCAGGGTGATTTTGTTGACCTTTGCCGTGGTCCTCATATTCCCGATACCGGGAGAATTAGGGCGTTCAAGCTTTTAAGCGTTGCCGGGGCTTACTGGCGAGGCGACGAGCAGAATCGGATGCTCTCACGAATTTATGGGGTCGCTTTCCCCGATGAGAAAATGCTTCAGGAGTGGCTCAGCCGACTTGAGGAGGCACGCCGCCGCGACCACCGCCGTTTAGGACCGGCGTTAGACCTTTATAGTTTTCACGAGGAGGCGGGTGCCGGATTGGTATTTTGGCACCCGAAGGGGGCAACGGTGAGGCGGTTGATTCAGGAGTTCTGGGAAAAAGAACATCTCGCTCAGGGGTATCAACTGGTTATCACTCCCCATATCGCCCGCAGTGAGTTGTGGCATCGTTCCGGACATTACGATTATTATCGGGGAAATATGTATGTAATTCCGCAAGAGAAAGAGGAGTTTGTTTTAAAGCCAATGAACTGCCCTGGGCATATTTTGATTTACCGAACCAAGGTCCATTCCTATCGGGACCTGCCTTTAAGATTGGCCGAATGGGGGACGGTTTATCGCTACGAACGTTCCGGAGTTCTTCATGGTTTGATGCGAGTGCGGGGTTTTACTCAAGATGATGCCCACATCTTCTGCACTAAAGACCAGGTGGAGGATGAGATAACCGGCGTGGTAACTCTTTCTTTGAGGATGTTGCGGGCGTTTGGTTTTGAGAAATTCAGCATCGCCCTTTCGGTAAGAGACCCGAGACATCCGGAAAACTACCTTGGTAGCGATGAAGAGTGGGCGATAGCAGAAGGTTCCCTTATTAAAACGCTGAAACATCTTGGACTGGACTTTCATCGGGTTGAGGGGGAGGCGGTATTCTATGGTCCGAAGATTGATATAAACCTGGCCGATTCATTAGGGCGGGAGTTTCAGTGCTCAACCTGCCAGTTTGATTTTAACCTTGGTCCTAAGTTTGATGTTTCCTATATGGACAGAAACGGAATGCATCAGCCGGTTTATTTAATTCACCGCACTGTGCTTGGAAGTATTGAACGGTTTATGGGAATTTTAGTGGAACACTATGGTGGTGCTTTTCCCACCTGGTTAGCACCGGTTCAGGCACGGGTGTTGAGTGTTACCGAGAAAGAGGCGGATTATGCCCAAAAGGTGGCGGGTATACTTACCGGGGAGAATATCAGAGTTGAAATCGACATAAATAATGATAAAATAGGGTATAAAATCAGCGAAGCTGAGCGGCAGAAAGTCCCTTTTATGCTCGTTGTCGGCGCCCGAGAGGCAAAAGAAGGGGTAGTTTCTTTGCGCCGACGGGGTAAGGGAAATTTAGGGATTATGCCCTTGGAACAGGTTATAAAACAAATAAAGGAGGAGATCACTGGAAAACCAGTATAGTCGTGATAGTAGTGAAGTTAAGGAAAGAAAAGAAAACCGACCGAAAGCCAATGAGGAAATTCGGGTTCCCTATGTCCGGGTAATTGGCGTAGATAAACGACCGATCGGGGTTATGCCTACGCGCGAGGCAATCGCTTTAGCCGAACGCCAGAACTTGGACTTGGTAATGTTAGCACCGAAAGAGGAGCCACCGGTTTGCGGAATTATGGATTTAGGACGATACCTGTATGAGCTGAAAGCGAAACAGCGGGAGAAGAAGAAAAAACAGCATCAAATTCAGGTGCGGGAGATAAGGATGAATATGAAGATTGACCGACATGATTATGAGGTTAAACTAAAAAAGATGCGTGAGTTTCTTGCCGAACGAGACCGAATTCGTGTTATTCTTTGGTTGAGAGGGCGAGAAGTCCTTCATACCGACTTGGCTTATAAACTGATTGACCGAATCCGCGAAGATTTGGCTGATGTCGCCAAGGTAGATGGTCAGATTAAATTGCAGGATGAAGGCAGAAAGTCAATTCAGCTTATGTTGGTGCCAAAATGAAGATAAAACTAAAGACACTTAGTTCGCTGAAGAAGCGGATAAAGACAACGGCGACGGGGAAATATCTTCACTTCCGGAGTGGCACGAGCCATAATAACCGGGTTAAAAGTAGTAAACGAAAAAGACGCCTTCATAAAGTCGCGGTGGTTGATTCTGTTTATGAAAAGAAGATAGATAGGCTTCTTCCCTATATGTAAAGGAGTTCTATGCCCAGGGTAAAAACAGGACCAGCGACCAGGAAGCGTCGGAAGAAATGGTTAAAGCAGGCGAAGGGTTACTGGGGCGGGAAGTCCCGATTGTACAAATCCGCCCGGCTGCAGGTAATGCATGGACTGCTCAGCGCCTACCGCGACCGGAAACAGAAGAAACGGGATTTTCGTTCCTTGATGATTACCCGAATAAACGCTGCATTAGAACCACACGGAATTAGTTACAGCCGATTTATTCACGGTTTAAAACTCGCTGGTGTGGCTTTAGACCGGAGCGCTCTTTCGGAAGTGGCGGTTCGCTCCCCAGAGGACTTTGCTCATTTAGTGGCACTGGCAAAAAATAACCTCACCCGCTAATCCGGGAATCCGGGAGATAGAAAAATAAGAAACCCAAGGTCGTAACGACGCCAGGGATTTCTATTTAATAAAACTCGGGGCGACCAGATTTGAACTGGCGACCCCCAGCACCCCAAGCTGGTGCGCTAAACCAACTGCGCTACGCCCCGTAGATATAAATTATTAAATATCGGTCTCTAGTCAAGAAAAACACATTTAAGGTCGCTTTGCTTTCACAAAATAAAGGCGTTCTTGCCAAAAGGTATCCACTTTAGTAAACTTATCGTTGAGTAAATTTGATGAAGAGAATTACAGCTCAACTAGCATCCGAGAATAATCGCATACAGCCATTAAAAATTGTAATTGATGATATGATTTGCTCGTGGATGGTATTAAAATTAAAAAAACAGCCACCAGCCATCGCTGCCCATTGGGAATGATTAGTTAAAAAGATGGAAGATTACGCAAGCGAGATTTGTGTGCGGGCACGGGCTTGATGTCGGTTGTGCAGATGGCGTGAAACTCAAGGATTTACTTAATTCTGTCTTCCCCGATTCGGTAACGAGCGTTGAAGCGATAGAACCTCCGCCGGTGTTAGCGGCGGTCGCCCGATTGGCTATTCCGGGGCTGCCCGTCTATAGATGGAGGATGGTAATTCTATTGAGGATAGTAATCTTTTGGCATCTCTTTAAAGGACCAGATTATGGACCGACCACGAATAGGATTGGTAAGTGACCTTGATTGGACTGAAGGGGTTGGCCGGTACGGTCTTCAATTGCAACGATTACTCAGCAATGAATTTGAGATTGACCTTGTCTATTTTAACTTTAATGAACGAAATTTAGAGCTAACTCGGGGTGGACAAATTTATTGTTTAGGAAGTAGTTTCCGAATCCCTTTGATTGATAACAAACCATGGTTCTGGCAAAGAGTGAAAAAATTCTTACCTCAATACGATATATTACATCTAATTAGCCAGAATCTGGCGTTTCTTGCCCCCAAAAAGGGTAATGTCGTTGTAACCTGCCATGATATCGCACCCTTATTCATTCCTGGGAGGAAATGGGTAAAATGGATGCGAAAGAAACTTTATTCGGGACTTGGTTGGGCATCAGTAGTGATTGCTGACTCCTATTTTACCGCCACCGATATTAGCAAAGTATTTGGTCGGGATGAAAGCGAAATCAAAGTTATCCCTCTTGGGGTCGACTTTGGGTTGTTTCGTCCTCTTGATAAACAGGAATGCCGAAGTCGTCTGGGTTTGCCTCACAAAATTCCGATTGTTTTGAATTTAGGGATTGACAAATGGCGAAAAAATGTCGCCGGGGTTATTAAAGCAATAGCCCAAGTTCGCCAGAAAGTCCCCGAGGTAATTTTGGTAAGGATTGGAAGTTTGTCATTAAAAAACATAAAATTAATCAAGAAACTGAAGATTAACAGTAATATTTTAGTCGTTCCATTCTGTTCCGATGAGCAACTGGTATGGTATTACAATGCTGCTGATGTGTTTGTCTTTCCCTCCTTTTATGAGGGGTTTGGTCTTCCTCCCTTAGAAGCGATGGCGTGCGGCACGCCGGTGGTCGCTGCAAATCGGACTTCCATTCCGGAGGTGGTTGGGAATGCGGCGGTGCTGGTAGACCCGGAAGTGCCAGATAATATCGCCCGGGGAATTGAGCGAATAATTAAAGATAAGGCATTGGCTACCGCTCTTTCTGAAGCGGGTTTGCAACAAGCCGCACGGTTTAGTTGGCACAATACCGCCAGAGCTACCGCAGAAATATACTATTCTTTATTAGGTGGGCGATAAGATAGTCCGATTTTTCCTTCCGCGGCGCTTTAGTAGTGAGAACCCTCCTGCCAAAATTAAAATGAACATCCCGCTGATAGTAACCGCGGTTCCCAGCTGAAAATATTTAGAGTGGTAAAAGAATACGACCTCATGCTCACCAGGCGGGAGCGCAACCGCCCTTAAGGTGTGAAACGCCTGGAGAAGCGGTGCTGGGTTATCATCAACGGTTACTTTCCAGTCCGGATGATAGTTCTCGCTGAGGATTAAGAGACCCGGTGCATTGAGTTGAGTATGAATCTTTATTTTATTAGCGTCGTAAGAGACTATTTGGGCAGTCCCGGCAAAGGTATCAGAAGATGGTTGGAAGTCTGGTTTTTTGTATAAAAGGACAGTTTGGGATGGGTTGAGGTCAGGTTGGATTAAGCGGGAAAAAAGTTCTTCTTTATTTTTGACGACCTGATAAGTGGGTGCCAGAAATACTCGGGGCAGGCAGTTTTTATTTTCATAGATGGCATAGTAAGTTCCAACAAATGCCGGGCGAAACTGAGGTTGGCTGAAGTAGAGTTTTAACTGGTTGATGATTTGTTGGGTTTGCGGGTCATAGCGGGAGATGTCTTCAGGCAGGTTGTAAGTGATGACATACTTGACATTGAGGAGATTCATAAAGTTAGGGTTGAGGATGTTGCCTGCCTGGAAAAGAACGCTCGGTCCAGCGCCAATAAACTCCTGATAGGTTTGAAGCGGATTCGGGATTTGACCGCCGGTAGAAAAGATGTTATTAAGCCAAAGGAGCCCATCATCTGAGCGTTGGTAGTTTAAAGGCAAAACCCGGTAAAGTGAGGTATCCTTTTTTAAGAAATGGACAACCTCATCTGGGGTGAAGTATTCTTGAGGTGGTGCCATTGAGCGAATATAACCTTTAGTGTTATCCCAAAGTTTAAGGGAGAGACCAATATCAAGAAGCATAATTAGGGCGGTAAGACCGGCAAAAGGCAAATGGTTTAGCCAGTTACGGGTAAGCAGGAAAGCGAGGGTATAGCCGAGCGCCGACAGGAAGAAAGCAAAGAAAAGACCGGTTAGTAGTGCGGGATAGTTGGTCTCAAATTCGTTAAGCCGGGGACCAGGGTTAACAATATTAACAATTACATCCCGACCGATTAAGGCAAAAAGAAGTAAAGCCAAGAGAATAACACCGGGATAGAGGAGAAATCGGAGGTTGGCTTTTAACTGCTGGTTTTTTATTTCTAAGAGAAAATTTATGCCATACCCGGCAAGAACCGCAATTGAGAATGAGCCGAGGAAGAATATCATCGCTGGACCGCGGAATTTGCTCAGTCCGGGAAGGAGATGATAGGGGATACGATAAAACGGGGTATTGCCACCCCAAGCCATAATCAAGGTGATTATCAGGGTGATTAAGAAAAATTTTACTCGGGGGTTTTTCCAAGAACGGACAATTGCCACAAAGGCAAAAAATAATGGAAGGATGCCTAAGTATTCGCTATGGAGTTTAAATGGGTTTTTACCCCAGTAATGAGCCAATCCGCCGGAGAAGTGCGGGGTGAGAAGGTCAAAAGTTTCAATAATGGGCATTGACCAGGAGGTGGCAAACTGATAACCCCTTTCCATACCGCGGGCACCATAAGGCAGATTGCCGTAGATGGGTAAATATTGAATCGCCGCGAGGGCAAAGGCGAAAAGCATTCCCAAGATAAAATAACCGAATAGCCGGAGAGCGCCCAGCAGGTCTTTTTCTTGGCTGATAGTCTTAATAAACCGCCAAATGAGATAGGCAAAAAGTAAGAGACCGGTGTAATATACTTTTTGGATGTGACCGGAGAGGAGTTGGAGGGCAACCAAGAGACCCATCAGGAGAAACTGGATTCCGATCTGTCGTTCTATTCCCCGGTGGAGAAAGAAAAGAGCCAAAGGTAATAGGGAACTGCCGATTAGTCTGCCGTCATGTCCGGCATAGGCAAGGGTAAGAAGGCTACCGGAAAACATATAACTGACCCCACCGATAAACGCCGAGATGGTATTTAGTTTTAGTTCTCTTAGAAAAAGGTACGTCCCCAAACCGGCAAGGCAGGTCTGGAGGTAAAAAGTCCACGCCCAGACGATATGGACCGGTAAAAAGAGCCGGAAAAAAATTGTTGGATAGAACAAATCACCAAAGAAGGCGGCAACGGTTGGTTGACCACAGAGGATGTGCGGTTGCCAGAAAGCGATGGCAAGATGTTTTCTGATATATTCAGCCATAAACTGATGCGCGGCATAACCACCAGCACCAATGAAATCGGTACCAAACATCATTACCGAGCCAAAGAGAAACCTGCCGAAGAAGAAAAGCGGCAGGAGGAAAATCGCTAAGATACCAAAAAAGTTGATTCGGGATTCGGTGAGAAAAGGAGGTGGTCGGAGATTTGGGCTCTTTACTTTTTTAACTACCGGCGGTTTATGCTTCTTTGCCATCTTTCCCTCCTTTGCCCAGAAATGGCAAAAGGATTAGTGCCAGCACCACTTCCGCAGTAGTCAGCCAAACTCTGGTAATCAACGATGATATGATAGCGATTCCTCCGGGCATTACCAGTTTTAAAATAAAGCTATAAATTCCTTCCCGAACTCCCAAACCAGCAGGTGCGACAAGAATGATAAAACCTAAAATCCAGGAGATTGAGTACCCACCGAGAAAGAGTGGCAGTTTTGTAATATGGAGAGGATAAAAAGAGTTAATCAAAATAAAACAGCCGGTTCCCTGGAAGGACCAGTGAAGGAGGTAGACCAAAAAAATTAACAAAAGGCGGGGGTAGGGGATATTGATGGTGAAAACCGGTTGTTTGAAGGCGATTAATAGCGGTTTAAGGATGCGGTTAAGCAGTGGCGGGTAAGTAATGATTAGCGTCAATGGTGCAAAAAGAAAGGAGTAATAAGTGATACGCGGGACGACCGAACGAGGCAAAAGAAGCACGGTTATACTGAAAAGGAAGATTGCTGATAAGAGGAGAAATCCGGTTTCAATGACAACGCTGGTCAAAGTTTTTATCTCAGGAATGCCGTTTCTCTTAGCCAGAGACATTCGACCGAGTGTAAACCACACTTTCCCGGGGAGATATTTCCCCAATTGAGTCACATTAATAATTGCAAAAGCGCGCCGGAAGGGAATTTTTTCCCCCATTCCGGCAAGGATTAGCCGCCAGGCAAGAGCCCCGAGGGGAAAATTGAAGAAAAGAAGGATAAGATAGGAAAGAATAAGCAGGTAGGGGTTAAACCGTAACTGGTGAAACGGAATTCCTTTCCAGTCCCGAATGAGCCGGGTGATAAGAAAGTAAAAGGCGAGGAGGACGACGAGAGCGCCCAGGGTATAGCGAAGCCATTTATAATCGCCTTGCTTGCCCTCAATTCTGAGCGGAGCGAGAAATCTCATTGGGAAAAAGAGCGGATGGGATTGCTTCGCCTTCGGCTCGCAATGACGAGGGCGGTGGGAGCAATTTTGCCTTTCATCTTTTCGTTGGGGTTAGTTCCTGATAGAGGTTGATGAGACGCGGGATGATTGCCGACCAGGAGTAATTTTCCTGAATATGCTCATAACCACTTTCCGCCAGGCGCTCAGCAAGTTGCTGGTCGGTAAGTAATTTGCGGATGGCTTCCGCAAGTGACTTCGGGTCCCCAGGGGGCACGGTTAAACCGGTTTTTTGGTCAATAATTAAGTCGGTGATGCCGCCAACCGCGGAGGCGACCACCGGCTTTTTGTAACTCAGTGCCTCAATAATGACCACCCCCAACCCTTCGGTATCACCTTTTGAGTCAACAACTGCCGGCAGAACAAACAGGTCGCAATTCTGGTATTGCTGATTGAGCTCCTCGGTGGTAATCTGACCATGAAAAATAACCGTATCCTCCAATCCCAATTGCCTGGTTAATTGTTGCAGGGGAAGAAGTTCCGGACCAGCACCAACGATGTGCAGTTTCACTGGTAAATCCCGGATAAGCAGCGCGGTTGCTTCAATTAAGTAGCGCACCCCTTTTCTCTCTACCAGTCTGCCGACGAAGAGGATATGCTTTGATTCCGCCGGGGGCGAAGCCAAAGGTGTGGTCTTTGGTAAAGCAAACCCGGCACCGAAAGGGATAATAGCAACTGGGCGGGAGAGAATTTCCTGGATTCCCTTTACTGTGTGAGTGGAGTTGGCGGTAATCCGGTCGGATTTGGCGATTGCCCAACGCAAAAATGGGCGTAAGATTTTTAAACGGTGTTTTACCGCCATCAACTCCGCCCCATGGAAACTAATTACCGTTGGCGCCCGGCAGATCCGGCTGGCGAGATAGCCGAAGAGAAAGTGGGGGAGGGGCCAGTGGATATGGATAATATCAAACTTCTCTTTCTGGCAGAGGCGGATAATTCCGATACTGCCAGCGATTAGATAACAAACAGCCAGTAATTTGTTTAATAGACCCCTTTGCACCCGGTCAATGGCGGTCTCGTCGTGGGTTAGCCTTTCCCAGCGGGCAAAGAAGTAGCGAAACCTTTTAACCGGCGTGCCCAAGATGACCTGGTCCTTTAAACCGGCGTAGGCGGAGGTAAATACGGTAATAGCAACACCCTGGGATTGGAGTCGGCGAATAGTTTCAACCAGCCAAGGGGTGATTACATCATTCTCTCTCCGCGGGTAGGCGGTGACGATATAGAGCACCTTCATTCCGCCTCCCGCCTTTCTCACTCGGCATTTAACGGGCTACTTCAGATAGGAAATGTCCCGCATTAAGCGAGACTTAAGACGGCTGGCGGTATTGGGGTGAATAATCCAGCGCCGGGCACACCGGTCAATTATTGACTGAGCGCTTTGAAATGCGCTAAGCGCCGCTGCTTTTGTCTCCGCCTTCCGAACATTCTTTACCGCTTTTTTTAGCGCAACCCTCCAAATCCGGTTCCGTAACCGTCGGCGGATATTCTTTCTTATTTGCCGGAGGACCGAAATGCTTCTTTTTGCCATTTTTCTTTATTACTCCAATATTGCGACCGAAAGTGCCGGGACACAGAATCGAACTGTGGACACCAGGATTTTCAGTCCTGTGCTCTACCAACTGAGCTATCCCGGCTTCTATTATAATTTTAAAAAATTTTTGGCAGGTGTCAATCCTAACCGCCATTTTTTCGTAACCAGCGCAACCGGACAACAATGCCAACCAGTAGCCCGAGCGGATAGAAAACCAGCAGGATGTCGCCAAGCCGGCGATAAGGGGTTGAACTTAAAGGTTGAGGGACAACACCAGAGAGAATTTCCTGAGTGAACAGGCGGGTTTTTTTAAGAACCCGACCATAAGGGTCAACAATGAATGAAACGCCATTATTGGCACTTCGCACCATCGGAACCCCGTTTTCCACGCTCCGGAGAACCGCCAACTCAGCGTGCTGATATGCACCCGGCAATTTGCCAAACCAGCCATCATTGGTGACGACTACAAAAAGGCGGGAACCGCGGCGAACAAATTCGCGCGCCAGGTCCGGGAATATCGCCTCAAAACAGATGAGACCGGAGATTTTCCCCACCCGGGAGTTAAACACGGTGTATTCCCAGCCCCGGTCCCAGTTGCCCATATCCGCAGTGCCGATTAATTTCCGAATCAGCGGCAGTTCATCTGAATAGGGGATTTTTTCCGAAAATGGGACTAATCTTAATTTGTAATACCTTTCTTTAATCAAGTCGGTACCCGGGCGGATGAGCACCGCACCGTTATGCCAGGTTCTATGGTCATCGTCGTAAATCGGTGAGCCGGTAAATATTTCGATATCCAGCGAATCAGAAAGACGCTGAAGCGCTGGACCGATTGTCGTTGAATGGGTAACGTCAACCAGGGTGGCGGTTTCCGGATAAATCACCAATAGGGGCAAATTGCTATCCCTTTTTTCTGCCGCTTCTTTGGTCAAGCGAATCAAATCCGACTGAATTTTTTCCCTTGACTTCCAATCGCCTTTATCTAAGGGCGAGACATTCGGCTGGATAATGGCTACTTGAAACCAGGGCTGGTTTAGTCGTTTTTGGAGAAGTGAATAACCAATGGGAAAGAGGAAGGTGAGGGTTAATCCAATAAGATAAGGGGCGCACCTTTTCCAGCTTAATCCTTTCACTATTTCTTGACCGGCTTTATATATCAAAAGGTTTATCAGGACAATCCAGGCAGAAAGAATGTAAACCCCGCCCAATCCTGCCAGTTGAGTGAAATGCCACCAGGGGGTCATCGCATATCCGAGTAGGTCCCAGGGAAAGGCGATTTGGGTGCGGGACTTGATTAACTCTAAGATTGGCAAAAGAAGCGGGCTTGACCAGAGACCAAGCCGGCGTCCGACCAGGGCAAAAACGCCCCAATATAGCCCAAGATAACCAAAGAGAAGCACGACACCGATATTTAACAAAAACCTGGTTAGTGGGGTTACCGGGACGACCAGAAACCAGAGCCACCAGAGGTGAAAGCCGGCGGTAAATGTGCCAAATACCCATCCCCAGAAAAATGGTCGGTGGGAATGTTCAATTACCCAAAATAAAGGGGTTAATGTGAAGAAGGCGAAAAAACGAAACGGGAAAGGGGCAAAGGCGAGCGCCAGTCCCCCGGCACTAAGAAGGAGAGTTAATGTTTTTCTGATGGCTCAGCTAAGGTTGAACTGGTTAAACTTACTTCACTCCGATTGGCATTGGAGGAGTAAAAGGCATCGGCAATCTGATTGATGAGGAGGGCGTCAGCAACTGACTCCTCGGGCGAAACATCCCGTAAGAGCGAGTCAACCCAGATTTCAATCAACCGGCGATAGGCGTTTCTAAGCATTCCCTGAGTGGGTAACCCGGGGGTGATATTTACCAGTTTTCCTTGAATCTCTTTGTGGATGGTAAGCGGATTTAAGAGTGCGGCACCGGCTGTGCCAAACAGGTTGAAATAGACAAAATCCTTTTCCATCAAAAGGCTCCAGCCGACCTCCACGGTTAGAACCAAACCGCGGTCAAAACGAATCAGCGCAAATGCGGTGTCCTCGCCCAAGGAGTCGGAACGGTGTTTTGCGGCAACGCCAATGACCGAAACTGGTTTTGAGGGTGCGAGGAGCCAAAGGGCGGTATCAAGGAGGGCGGAACCCAATATTAGAAAGACACCTTTTGGAACTCGTCGTTGTTCGTGCCACCAACTCGGGGAAGACCAGGACCCCTTTCCTCTGAGCCAGCCGGTTTTACAGTAATATAACCTTCCCAATTCTTGCCCGTCAATAAATCGTTTTACCGTCTGGACATCGGAGCGGAGTCTGGTCACCAGACAGGGCATCAACCGCCGTTGATAACGCTTTGCCCGTTCCAGCAATTCGGCGGTTTCCTCGGCGGTAAGACCTAACGGCATCTCGCACAAAACATCCTTACCATACTCCAGCGCTGCCAGCGCCATCGGCTGATGGAGGTGGGTTGGGGTCGCAATCACCACCGCATTTACTTCCGGGTCTTCCTTCAATTGGTCAAATTCCCGGTAGTAGCGCTTGATGTTATGGGTCAGTGCGAGTTGCCGGGCTTTGCGGACATCAATATCGCACAAGGCGATGAGTTCTATCAGCGGATGGTCCTTGAGCGCGGGGATATAGGCGAGCTGGGACTGCGTTCCACAACCGACAACCCCCACTCGCAACCGGCTATCCATCAAGAGGCAATCCGCACCCGGCGTCCCTCAATTTTTAGCCTTCCCTCACAGAACAACCGCACCGCCTCCGGGTAAGCCTGATGCTCCTCCTGTAAGACCCGCTCGGCAAGCGAATCAACGGTATCTTGTTCTAATACCTTAACCGCCCGTTGGACAATTATCGGTCCGCCATCAACCTGTTCAGTAACAAAATGGACGGTGCAACCGGTGACCTTTGTGCCGTATTCAAGAACCGCCTTGTGGACCTCAATACCCTGTAACCGGGCAAATGCCGGCAAAAGCGAAGGGTGAATGTTGATAATCCGATAAGGGAATTGACTGAGAAAATAAGGAGAAAGAATCCGATTAAACCCGGCAAGACAAACAAGTTCAATCTGATAGGGGGCGAGCGTTTTTATTACCTCCTCCTCAAACGCCTGGCGGGAAGGAAACCGGCGATGGTCAATAACTGCGGTCGGAATCTGAAACACCTCGGCGCGGAGCAAGACCGGGGCATCGGGCACATTAACAATTAAGATTTTAACCTCGGCGGGAAACTCGGGCTGGGCACACGCCCTTGCCAGCGCCTCAAAATTTGTTCCCCGACCCGACGCCAGAACCGCAATCGGCTTCTTTATCATTAAATGATTTTATTTTAACTGAGAAGGCTTGTCAATCGAATAAAGGGCAAGAAATCGCTTCTGAGTTGAAATTTCCCGCTCAGATTGAGATTAAATTAACAAAACCAAGTGCCAATCAAGCACCTTTTAAAATTAGACTTATAATAACCAGAAAAACAACATCCAAAGCCAAATTTATAACCAAAATGGTAAGACCCCCCGAAAGGGTGGAGGGGACAGTCCCGGTAAGAGAAGGGGTTATTACCTAAGTTACGCTACTTGGTGACTTAAATTATATTTTTCCTTTTCACCGAGCCGATATTTTCTCATCGTCCTTTTGTTCCGCTCATCCAGGTAGCAGGCAAAATCGCACTCGCTCCAAGGTCCAACTTCGCTTTTGCCGGCTACTCCTCCCCATATTAATCAAATATTCTTTACCGCTCCATCTCGGTCACTCACTTCACAGCCGACACCTGCTATTTTCAAATTTTTTCTTGACTTTCCCCTGTTATTTCATACTATAGTGGCGGAATATTTCCGATGATGGACACCATTAAAAAATTCCAAGATTTACTTAAGACACTTTTTCAGTTTGAGACTGCTGACCTTGATTTCGGGATTTATCGGATTTTAAACTATAAACGAGACCGGATTAGAAAGTTTATTGAAGAAGACCTGGTTCAGAAGGTTGAGTCTGCTTTTGCAAAACATAGAGATGAAAGAGTGGCTAATATAAACGAGAGATTTGAGGAGGCAAAGGAGAAAATTGTCCAGAGTTTGGGAAAGGAAGCTTTTACTCCTACCGGTGAACTTAAAGAACAATTTAAAGATACTCCTCTTGGCAGAGATTATCTCTCAATAAAAGCGCAAAAAGAAGAAGCGGAAACCATTGATGAAATCAAGTTGCAGGTGTTTACGACC
>FWPV01003401.1_pt1 | contig 36115 bp, 30 predicted proteins | sample 2228371 | NCBI WGS metagenome assembly FWPV01 (sample SAMEA103939776, study PRJEB20133) | metagenome | reverse complement strand
CCCACGCCGACGAACATCTCCACAAACTCCGAACCAGAGATGCTGAAGAAGGGCACACCGGCTTCTCCGGCGACCGCACGGGCCATGAGTGTCTTGCCGGTGCCGGGCGGACCGACCATCAGCACGCCCTTGGGGATGCGTGCGCCAAGCTGGATGAACTTATCCGGCTCCCGGAGAAACTCGACAATCTCCTGCAATTCCTGCTTGGCCTCGTCAGCGCCAGCCACATCGTTGAACGTGACAGTCGGGCGCTCCATGTCACGGGCGACGCGCGCCCGGCTGCGCCCGAAGTTCAGCGCCTGATCCTGCCCCATGCGCGCCGTGCGCATCATCCGCCAGACCAGGAAGGCCAGCAGGGCCGTTGGCAGCAGGAAGGGAACCAGGCTGAGCAGGAGCGAGGCAAATGTCTCCCCGGATTGGATGGCGATGTCGAGATTCTGGATGCGCTCATCCGGGACACCCAGACCGCGCAGGGTCTCGTAAATGCTACTGCTGCGCTCTTTGCGGCTGACGATGACGCTTCCATCGCGCAGTTCGGCCAGGATATCGGTATCGGCCCGCACTACCAGACGGGTGACGCTTCCGCTCTTGATGGCGTCTCCCAGCTGGGTGAGCGAGACCTCGTTATTCACGGAGGTACCACCAGCCAGAAACTGGAGCAACAGCATCAGCAGCAGGCCGAGTCCAAGGAATAGCCAGAGGCGTGAGGATAGCATTGGCCCAGTTTGTTGCGGCTCGTTGGGATTCTTGTTCACGGTAACGTCCTTCCAGCCAGGCGGTAAATGTTATTCGGTACGCCGCAGACGGTCATTCAGTAATCCGTTACTACTATACCCTGCGACTATACCGCAACTCCATAAGATATTTATAGGATGCACCTGAATGGCTGATGAGTATCCTGGCGCTGTGGCCTTTGCAGATGCAGGGCAGACCTGTCAGCGACTCCGGCGGCAGGCAGAAGAGGGCAGAGGAGAGTAACGAGGGGACACCGGTAGTGCACAGGGCAGGTAAACGGGGTCCTGGTAACCTTTGCCGCTTCTTTCTCTGGTCTGCCGTGCGAAATGATGACCGATGCTATAATGAGGCTTATGATGCGGTGAGGCTTGCCTGCCTGGCGAAGGAGCGGTACCGTGGCTTCACGACTTCGATTGGTGGCCTTTATCCTGCTCTGTAGCTTGCTGATCAGCAACGGCCTGGGGCTGGCCGCCCCGCCCAAACAGAACGATGTATCCGCGTTGTTCCTGGCGGCGCGTACCGATCTGGAGACGCTGGCCAATGAGCGTTTGGGAGAGGGGAACCGGCCGGTTGGCTGGACGTACGATTATGACGTCAGGCGTGACTCTTTCGCTGTGGATCTGCGCCTGGATCTGGAGACTCTGGCCGGTGCGTTGCTGGGGCCGACCAGTCGACCGGCTGACTGGTTTGGTGCCTCTCCCGGCAGTCCGTGGTTCATCGCCCGTGATATCCGCCATGATCTGGAAGCGCTGGCCGATAGCCAGTTTGGCCCTGGCGCTCGCCCGGCGCTATGGATCGGTGGTGACCCGCTGATGCGCTGCAGTCGCCGGGAACAGGCGCTGGCGTTATGGTTCCAGCGCACCAACCTGGCCTACACTCTGCCTGCCCAGCAGCCGGGAACAGACTACTGTACTCTGCTGGCCCAGCAGAATGCCCTGTTTACTGAACTGACGGTCCAGCGGCAGTCCCAACCGACCGGCGATCTGCGCGCCGATCTCAACGCCCTCAGCCGCCGCATCTTCCGCGAGAACGTCTTCCCTATTGGCTGGACTGATGGGAAGGACAGTCTCAGCATTCGCCAGGATATGGAACTCCTGAAGATCGCTGCCAGTCAGGTAGGCAATCCGGTGCCGGAGGATCGCTGGTACGGTCAGCAGACGTTCGGGGCCGACTGGCAGATCGCGCGTGCCATTCGCCACGACCTTGAATTGCTGGCTGATGCCAAGCTGGGGGTTGGCGTACGGCCCGATGGCTGGACGTTCTTTGACCCCCTGATCCAGTGTTCTGAGGATGTGCAGGCGTTTGTGCTGCTGCTGAAGAACGAGACCAGTGCCGATGATAGTGTGCCGCCGGGTGCGCCGGACTATTGCGACCGTCTGGTGCTGGAAATCAGCCGCTTTGTCGAGGCCCTGGCGGCGGTTGCCATGCCAGCGGCCAGCAGCGGCGCGGCAGCGGCTGGCCCCGAAGAAGGGGGGCGTCCTGTGGCAACCGCCCTGGGTAACCTGGCGGGTGTGGCAGCAAATCCGAATGCCTACCTGGATCATGGCGCGCGGATCCGGATCGGCACCATCCCGCGCGGGACGCCCTTCCGGGCGCTGGCCCGCAGCAGCGCGCCAGGCTCCAAGATGATGTATGTGACCGGCGAGGGGTTTACCGTCTGGGTGGCGTGGCCCTGGACATCGGTGACCGAGTCTGAGTACGTGAGTCTGCCCTATGCTGATGACCTCAAGTATCAGTTGCCGCAACTGCTCTGCTTTGCCACGTTCTGCACCAGTCTGGTGCGCTATGGCGATCCACTGGGCGGCGAGATCGGCTTTGATGGCAGTGTGAGCACCGGCTATCGGGGCGTGGAATCACCGGGGCGTAACCTGCAGGAACTTCCCTACAGCCACGTTCGCCTGTTGTTCAACCGGCATTTCCCGGAGCATTACGAAGCCGAGTTACGGATTGAGATTTGTCCGAACGCGGGCAACTACAACAACTGCGAGCCAGTGCTACGTCTGATCGATAACGGGCAGGTTGTCCGTCCCATCCGGGTGGAGAATGGTTACCCGGTCTGGCGGCTGCGCTACAACCTGCATGATCCAGCCCGTCTGGAGAGTCGGCACTACTTTGTCAGGGGATTGTGGGTTTCGATGCCATAGGTAACGCTGTCCGCCCGCCAAAACACAGCCGCCACCGCGAATCTGCTCGTGGCGGCTGTGTTTCTGTATGCTCTTGTGGGGGGACATGAGAATCAAGGCCGGGATCGCATTGGCGCATCAGAAGTCGTCGTCCCCGTCGTATTCCTCTTCCTCGTCTGCGTCGATCTCGTCGAGGTCTTCGTATTCCAATTCCCGGTTGTCCACGTAGCGGAGGTCGTTGTCGTCTTCGTCAGTGTCGGCGCGGTCATCAGCTGGTGAGCCGGTATCGTCCTCTTCCTCAAGATCGACATCATCGTCGGAGTAGCCAATGACTTTGCGTGGCTTGCTGCCGCTCTGGGCCGGGCCGACTACGCCCCGCTCCTCCATCACGTCGATCAGGCGGGCGGCGCGCGTATAGCCGATGCGCAACTGGCGTTGGAGGAGCGACACGGAGGCTTTCTTCAAACGACGGACAACCTCCACCGCCTGGTCATACATATCGTCAACGTCATCTGTACTGCGTGTCCGCGCTTCAGCGGTTGGCGCCACCGTATCCCAGAACTCTGCTGATGCGGTGCGGCCGGCGGGCGGGCTGTAAGCCTCCCGCTGTGGATAACCACGAGAGGAGCTTTCCCGTCCTGAAGATGGGCCGGAAAGTGCCGGAGTAATCCGTGGCGCAGCTTCGGGCTTTATCTCTGTTCGGGAGGTCTCCACTGGCGCGGAGATTCCCTTCCAGTGATTGACCAGGCGGGTGAGTTCGGCGTCTGAGACGAAGACGCCCTGCAGGCGAACCGGCGATGCTGCATCCGGAGCCTGGAAGAGCATGTCACCGCGACCGAGCAGGCGCTCCGCACCGGGCTGATCCAGAATCACGCGGCTGTCGACGGACGAAGCGACGGCAAAGGCCACCCGGGCGGGGAAGTTGGCCTTGATCAGGCCGGTCACGACATCGACGGATGGCCGCTGGGTACTGATGATCAGGTGAATGCCGGTCGCGCGCGACATCTGGGCCAGACGAGTCAGAACACGCTCGGTTTCATCCGGGGCGAGCATCATGAGATCGGCCAGCTCGTCAACAATGACGACCAGGTACGGTAGCGGTTTTTCCCCCGGCTTAAGCATCTTGTTGTAGGCGACGATATTGCGCGCCCCGCGCTCATTGAACTTGCGGTAGCGGTCGTCCATCTCCCGCGTGACCCACTTCAGCACGCCGACGATCCGTTCCAGTTCTACCACGACCGGTGCGACCAGATGAGGAATGCCATTGTAACCGGTCAATTCCACGCGCTTGGGGTCGACCATGATCATGCGCAGGTCGTCGGGGGTGTTCTGGAAGAGCAGGCAGGCGATGATGGCGTTGACGCACACCGACTTGCCGGAACCGGTAGTACCGGCGATGAGCAGATGCGGCATGGCAGTCAGGTCAGCGGCAACAGGGGTGCCATCGACGCTCTGGCCCAGCCCGATCCGCAGTTTGGAGTCGATGCGGTTTAGCTCCGGGCTTTCCATGATGTCGCGCAGACTGACGAGCGCCGTCTCAGAGTTAGGTACTTCGATGCCGACAAACCCCTTGCCGGGCACAGGCGCTTCAATACGGATTGACCGCGCTGCCAGCGACAGGGCCAGATCGTCGGCCAGGCGGGCGATGGCCTGCACTTTGACGCGGGTACGCCGGCCACCACGCCCCTCGATGTAATCCGGTTCCACCCCGAACTGGGTGATCACCGGGCCGGGGTTGACCTCAACTACCTTGCCCGGCGCGCCGAAACTGGCCAGCGTGTCCTCAATGATCCGGGCGCGTTCCAGGAGCACTTCGTCGTTGATGTGCTGCTCCGTGGCCGGGTCGAGGATCTGGCGGAAATCCGGCAGGCGCCATTGTGAGACGTGGGGGGGATCCGGCAGCATCGTGCTGTGTTCAAGGTCATCAGATGAAGTCGCCGTGGTTTCAATGGGTAGCGATCGGGCCGGAGCCACAGGCGGCGTGGTGGGACGGACCATTGGCGGTACAGGCTTGCGGGCGAAGTTAACCGACTGGCGGGGCACCGACGATTCAGGATGGTATGGCTCAATGGTGGTCGGCGACGCTACTGTCTCATTGCTGTCGGTATCGTCATCGACTTCGATCACCGGTACGTCCGCATCGGTTGGCAGGAGATCGATGTCGGGCAGTTCTTCGTAGTCCGGTTCGATCTCGAGTGTTTCATTCACCGGTCGGCCTGTCGTATCGTCGGTATCCTGAGCGTCACGCAGCACCGGTCTAAGTTCGCTCAGGGCAGGTCTGGCTTCATCTACCGGGTGCAGCGGACGCAATACCCGCCGAGCGGTGCTGCGGGGCCGGGCAGGGCGCCATTCTTCAGCTGGCAGCGCTTGAGTGACGGAATCGGCTTCCCGGTCAGGGGCGATCCCTGCCGTGCGGGGAGTGTTGTCCGAGGCGACGGCAAATTCCGTTGGCTCAACTTCAGGCTGGTAGGTACCGGCGACAGCCGCTTCGACCGACTTCTCCGGAGCGGTGGCGCCCGTGTTTTCTCCCGACTCTGGATCTGGTCTCGAAAGCGGCGGTGCGGCCCTGGCAGGGCGATCCGGAGATCGCGGGGTGAGCGCCCGCAGGCTGCGGGAGACGTCCTGGGCACTGGTGGAAGGCAGGGGAAGAGTCACACCGGGTGGAACAACACTGCTGTGTCCACCACCCGGAGATGCTGCACCGGTATGGGGGACAGCTGCATCGCTGCCAGCGCCACCCACTACCGGCGAAGTTTTGCCGGATTCTTCACGGGGCGGGCTGTCGCGGTGACTATGCTGTGGGCGGCGAACGCGAACCGGATCCATGCCGTGGCGCAGCACAACCGGCGCATCAGGGATGATATCCGTTGGGAGCGGATCTATCGCTGCAGTTGAAGGTGAGGTGTGGGCGGTTTCGGCTGGCTGCGATTGCCGCACCGGCGCTACAGCAGGGATGACATCGATTGTCGCAAAGTCGCGGCCAGGGATGTCAGATCGTGCAGCCGCCCTGAGCGGCAACGTCTCGGCGGCGGGCAGGGCAGGGTGAACTTCCCTGGCTCCCAGCACGGCGGCAGTTCCTGTGGGGAGTTCTTCGATACGCCCTGTGCCCGATCGGGCAGGGATCGCCTGACCGCCGGAAGCCCACCTGGCCCGCTGGTTCCGGTAGCGCAGCACCGCATTGCGCCGGAGACGGCCAAGAAAGCGGATGATGCTTGCCACACTCAGGTCGGTGGCTAGGAGGATACCGATCCCCCACCAGCCAATCAGCGCGATGAACGTACCGGCGTCGCCCAGCAGGCGCATGAGCAGGAGGTAAATCTGCGCCCCGATCCAGCCGCCGCCATAACCGAACCGGGCGGCTTCTTCCGCCAGGGTCTGGAGCTGGTCGATGGTGAATACAGGTGCATTGAGGAGGTGGATGAAGTGGAAGGTCGTCAGAGCGGCCAGGTACGTGACACCCCAGCCCAGAATATGCACGTAGTCCACCTCCGGCACATTCTCCCCGAAGTGCCGCCAGACAAGCCAGATACCCGACGCAGCCAGGCTAAGCGGTACCGCAGCCCAGCCGATTCCGACTAACTGATAAACGATACGTAGCAGGGTACGGCTGAGATCACCCTGGTTAGTGCTGATAGCACCAAAGAAGATGATCCCGGCCAGGATGATCATGCCCCAGCCAGCCAGGTCAAGCTTTTGATCCAGGGACAGGCCTTCATTCTTGATGCGCGGGCGCTTGCTGGTAGAGGGCAACGGACGGGATTTCTTCAGGCCTCTCGGCGCGGCGGGCTGGCCTGTTCGTCCTCCCTTCTTCTCCTGGCCCAGGCCAAACGGCAACCTGAACTTGAAGCGCGGCCCCCCATCCTTCCGTCCGCCACTCTGCTTCTGGGCGGCAGGCGGGCCGCCGGTCGGCGAGCCGATCGTGCGCGTCACGCTGGCCCGGCTACCGCTTGACGGCTTGTGGTCACCGCCGCCGGGCAGTTTCTTACGCAGGGCGCTGAGGCTATTGCTGAAGCGCTCACCCAGACCAGCGCCTGACTTGCCCTTTGATGAGGAGACTGGCTGTCCTGGTGTTTCTTTGCCGCTGCCAAAGCGGTTGAGCAGGCCGCTGGGTTTGCTCTCGCTCTCCCGTTGCCCGCCGGTGGGGGTGTACCCACTGCCACCGTAGCCCGATGATCCGCCGGGGCGATAGGAAGAGGAGCTTGCGCTGCTCCCGTGCGATGATGACCGGCTGCTATCGTACGGGCTGCGGTAACCGCTGCTGCCGTAACGCGAGCCACTGCCATAGGCGCCAGAACCGCTTCCGTATGCAGTGCTGCTGCCGTAGACGGTTTTGCCAGTCGTCGACGAGTCGTCCTGCTCGTCCGCTTCTTCCTCGTCGTTCAGGTAAGCCTCTTCCTCGTCCATCTCATCATCTTCGTCGTTGTGGTAGAACGGGGACGACGAGCCGGTTGCAGGACGGCCTGCGCGCGGATAGTCATCATCATCCGACGAACGGATGTTCCAGAGGGGTGGTTGTTTGTCGCTCATGATATCTATGTATCAGTAAACCCTCAAATCGGCAAACCGGCTGGCGTAGTATCGGGAAGACGCTGCGCAGGGCAAATGGAGAATCTTATGCCCTGCGAGAGAAAGCGCGTAATCTGAGACAGCATACCTTAATTTATACCACAGCCCCGCGCTTTGCGGTAGTGACCGTCATTCGGCGCGGGGCTATAGGGAAGGGGCGTACCAGGAGGGATCAGGCGCCGCGGAGATGGATGTAATCCAGCTTGCTTAACTCACGCACCTGCTCGGCTGCGCGGTAGGAGGAGCGTACCAGCGGGCCGCTTTCCACCCATTTGAAGCCCAGCTCGTAGCCGATAGCTTTCAGGCGTTCGAACTCCTCAGGCGTGTAATAACGTTCGATGGGCAGGTGGTGACGGCTGGGCTGCAAATACTGGCCGATGGTCAGGATGCTCACCCCCCAGGAGGCAAGGTCGCGCATAACTTCGACCACCTCATCGAATGTTTCCCCCAGCCCGACCATGATTCCGCTCTTGGTCAGGACAAGCGGATCCATCCGGCGAGCGTTGCACAGAGTTGCCCGTGCCCATTCGTAGCGATCCTGGGGCTGTACTTTGCGGAACAGGCGTGGCACGGTCTCCACATTGTGGTTGAGGATCTCCGGCTGGGCGTCCATGACGATCTTGAGGGCTTCTTCGTTGCCTTTGAAGTCCGGGATCAGGACCTCGATGCTACAGCCGGGATGCACCTGGCGGATGCGGCGAATCACCATGGCAAAGATGGGTGCGCCGCCGTCTTTGCGCTCGTCGCGATTGACACTGGTGATCACGACGTGGCGGAGCTTCATGCGGCGCACGGCCTCGGCAATGCGGTTCGGCTCCTGCCAGTCCAGGGCAGCGGGCCGACCGGTCTTGATGTCGCAGAAGCCACAGGAACGGGTACAGGTATCGCCCAGCATCAGGAAGGTGGATGTACCGGCGCCCCAGCATTCGCCGATGTTCGGGCACAGCGCTTCTTCACAGACGGTATTGAGCGCCTTGCTGCGCATCAGACTGCGCACCATCTCATAGTTTTCGCCGGAGGGCGCCCGGACCTTGATCCAGGGGGGACGACGCCTGGGCTTTGCTGCTTCGTCATCCGCTGTGGGGTCAGTGATGTTATTCAGGTCGATCTTCGACGACACGGATTGCTCCCATCGTGTTAATGCCGAACAGAGGATTGCCCGGCGGAATCCCCGGCTTTTTGTTCCAATCGATGCAGCCAGCCGGGCAAAAACTTGCGGGCAATGGCAAAGCCAATGGACAGCCCGACGATAGTGACCACGGAGGCTGCGGCCACCATTATATCCAGTTTATGCTGAACAACATTAGAAATAATTCCCGCGCCAAGGGCTGAACCCACCATCACGCTGGGGACGCGCATAATGCCCAGCAGCACAAGCGTGAACAGCAGCGGTGTCCTGGCTGAACCGGCGACAAAATAGGCTACATCGCCGGTCAGCATGTTGACCGCGATCAGCGACCAGGGCTGGCGCTGGATGAGCTTGACAAGACGCCAGGGTGCATCCAGGAGGTTGGGGAAGCGCTGGACGATCGCTTCCAGACTGAGGCGTCGAACAATCAGGTAGATCACCAGGCCACTGCCAGAAGCGGAGACGGTGGAGAGAAAATTGGTTTCCCAGAAGCCAAAGGTTGCACCGCCGATAATATCTAGGGGAGCACCCGGCAGCCAGGGGACGAACATCTGGGCGCAATACAGGCCGACATAGAGCAGGACGCCCCAGCCACCTGCTGCTTCCAGGCTGCTCTTCAATTGCTCCTGATCGGCGATTGCCGGCGCCAGGACGAAGTACAGCACGATGGAGGCCGTCACATAGGCGGCCATCGCGACAATCCGCCAGCGTACTTGCTGTGGCTCAGGCGGCTGTACCGGATCCGTCATGCTGCTCCTTGGCGGGCAATGCTCCTCCTGAGAAAGGTGCTGCCCGGTCAGTCCAGAGTCAGGTGCGTTCTGTCGCAGTAAGGCGGTGTCCGGGTGTGTTTGCAGCGGCAAAGTTTCACCTGCCTTTTGCGCTCGATGCTGAATTCCAGGGGGCGAAAGATGCCCTCCTTACGGTGCGATCCATCACAGAAGGGCTGATCCTGGGACTTTCCACAGCGGCAAAACCAGTAGGTTCCCGGCTCAAGCTCCAGCGTGATCGGCGTCTTGAAGGGGATTTCAGGTTTAGGGTCTGCCATCGGTTGCTCATTCCCATCCTGAGAGTGGCTTTGCAGCGAGGCATGGTGATTGCCTCTAGCCCGCAAGCATAACAGATTTGCCCCGCGCTGTCATGATTTTCGGCGCGAACCTTGACCTGGCCAGGCGAGTTGGTCGCCGGATGTATAACCGGTACAATTCGTTACAGGTTCTCGATTGACGGAAGCCGCGGATCGCGTGCGCCGCGTGGATACCCTGCTCGATCTGAATGGTCATGAACCCGTTTTCTGCTGATCTGCTCCGCTGGTTTCGGGCCAATGCCGCTGATCTTCCCTGGCGGCGTGTGCGCGATCCTTATACGGTGTGGCTGTCGGAGATCATGCTTCAGCAGACTCAGGTGCAGACCGTGATCGGCTATTTTGAGCGTTTTGTGGCGCGTTTTCCCACGATAGCGGCGCTGGCCGCGGCCCCTCTGGATGATGTGCTGAAGCTGTGGGAAGGGCTGGGCTACTACAGCCGGGCGCGTAACCTGCATCGGGCAGCGCAGGAGGTCATGGTGCACTGGGGGGGCGAGCTACCACGCACGGCCCGGGAGTTGCAGTCACTACCGGGGATTGGTCGTTATACAGCGGCGGCAATTGCCAGCCTGGCTTATGGCGAGGATGTCCCCGTTCTTGATGGCAACGTGATCCGTGTCATGACGCGGTTGTACAATATAGCCGAGGACATAACACAACAGTCGACGCTGAACCGGCTGTGGGAGCTTGCCGCTGCGCTGGTGCCCGCGGGAGAGGCAGGGCCGTACAACGAGGCGTTGATGGAGCTGGGGCGGGTGATCTGCCGGCCACGCCGTCCTGCGTGTAGCCGATGCCCGCTACAGGCCCATTGCCAGGCTTACCGGGCCGGTTTACAGGAACAGCGCCCGATCAGAGCCCGGCGCGCACCTGTCCCGCATTACAATGTTGTAGCTGGCGTGATTTCCGGGACAGCGCAGGGACGCTACCTGATCGCCAGGCGGCGGCCAGAAGGATTGCTGGGCGGACTGTGGGAGTTTCCGGGCGGTAAGCAGGAAGACGGCGAGTCCAGGCCGGAAGCGCTCCAGCGTGAACTGAAGGAAGAGCTGGACATCACCGTAGAAGTAGGAGAATTCCTGGTGCGGGTGCGTCATGCCTTCACTCACTTTCGTATCACGCTGGATGCCTATCACTGTCGCCATGTCAGCGGAGAACCGCGCGCGCTGGGTGTAGCGGATTTTGCCTGGGTGACGCTGGAGGAGATGGCCGGCTATGCCTTTGGCAAGGCTGACCAGCAAATCATCGCGGCGTTGCGGGCGGAAGCCGGTCGTTTGCTGTGAGCCGGCTGCAACCAAGGGCGGTAAAGGAATGAACGAACAGTGCCCGACACTGGTGCTCTTTGATATTGACGGCACCCTGCTGGCGTCCGATAGCGCGGGCCGTGCCGCCTTTGAGCTGGCCCTGGCTGAGTTGTTCGGCCTGTCGGCAGCGATGGATGGGATCAAATTTGCCGGAACAACCGACTGGAGGATTCTGGAGCAGGTGCTGCTACCTCTTGGTTATACACCGGCGGATGTGGCTGCCAGTGTGCCCGCCTTTGCTGAGGCGTTGGCCCGTCATCTGAGCGCGATTATCCCCCGTTATCGGGTGCGGCCGCTGCCCGGCGCGCTGGCGCTGGTCAATGCTCTGGCCGCCGACCCACGGGCACGACTGGGATTGGTGACCGGGAACATGGCACTGTCGGTGCCGATCAAGTTGCGGGCGGCGGGCTTTGACCCGGCGCATTTCCCTATCGGTGCTTACGGGCACGAAGCGGTGGATCGCAGTGCCCTGCCGCCATTAGCGCTGAGCAGGGCGCGAGCCTTCTGGCGGCAGGATTTTCCTCCGGAGCGGATCGTGATTGTGGGGGATACTGCCAATGACGTGATCTGCGCGCGTTCGGTCGGTGGGCGGGCACTGGCTGTGCTGACCGGCCCGGCTGACCGTGAAGCGCTGGCGCGGGAAAATCCTTATGCGATCCTGGAGGATCTGTCTGATCGCCAGGCGGTGGAGGCGATCCTGTTTGGGGAGGGCGGAGATGGCTGACGAGAACCGGAAGCAAGAAGCCGCGCTATGGGTGGAACGGGGGGTCGCGGCGCTGCGCGCCCGTGATGTTCGCCTGGCGCGGGAGTATCTGGTCAGGGCAAAGGATCTGGACCCTGAGAACGTTGAGGCCTGGCTCTACCTGACGGCAACCACCCGCGATCTGGAAAAGCGCCGTCTGCTGTTGCGGAAGGTGCTGGCTATTGATCCTGGCCATGCGCAGGCCCGGCAGGTGCTTGGTGAGATCGAGCGCGAGTTGGCGGCCCGCCATACCCGGGATGCTGGCGCTCCTCTTCCTGTGGAACCAGTAACCGCGGTGGAGGAAGCGCCTGGCGGGGCCACAGCAACCGAGGCGGCGCCTGCTGTCGCGTCTGACCGGTGCCCCAGCTGCGGCGCCGTCCTGCGTCAGGATGAGCGCACTGGCAGCGTATACTGCGTGTTCTGCGGCTATGGCAAGGGGGAGGAACGGCTGCCAACGCTGGAAGTCAACCGGGTGTATCCGGAGCGTGCCTGGCCTGCCGGGCAAACGGCCCGCCACTGCCTGACCTGTGATGCAGCAAGTCTGCTGCCGCAGGGTATGGGACAGGATACGCCCTGCCCGATCTGCATGCAGGGTGTCTTTGAAGTGACTGAGGTTCTGACGCCGTTTCCCGATACGTACCTGCCGTTTCAGATCGATGAAACGCGGGCGATCAGCGCTCTGGAGGAGGTAGAGGTCGGCGGCGTATTGCGTCTGTTACAGGGTAAACGGGAGATCAGCCGCCCACGACCGGTGTTGCTGCCGGTGTGGGTCTTTGAGGGATTGGGCGTCGTGGAGCCGGATCCGGGTGCTGGCGCGGATGCTGAAGCTTTCACCTACCCGTTTACCGACATTGTGGTGCACGGCATGCGCCAGCTGGAGCCGCCCTTGCTGCAACTACTGAGCAGCGTTCCACTGGGTAACGCGGAACCCTGTCCCCTTGAGATCCGCGATGATACGCTGGTTTTCACCCTGCTTCCGGGCGTATTGCTGCCGGTTGCCGGGCAGGAGGCGCATGCGCGGATGCTTAACGGCATCCGCCGCCGGGCGCTGGAACATCTGGCGACGGCACAGGCGCCGGCTTCCGGGCGCACCCTGGTTCGGGATCTCTGGGTGCAGCAAATGCTGCTGCCGGCATGGATTGCCGAAGTGAAAGCGGGTGGGCGGCAATATGTCGGGGTGGTCAGCGGCTACACCGGTCGGGCAGCGCTCGGCGAGCTGCAGCGGAGGGCGCGGCGCTGATCGCCAGCGGTTATGAGGATCCTGCATGTTGTTCCCTATTATGCGCCGGCCTGGGGATTTGGCGGCGTGGTGCGGGCTGTTCACGGCCTGGCGGGGGCGCAGGCGGCCCAGGGCCATGCCGTGACCGTGCTGACGACCGATGTCGGCGATGGCGGGCGGCGGCTTCCGGATGGTGAGGAAATGCTGGATGGCGTGCGCGTCCTGCGCTGCCGCAACGCGCTCCCGGCGCTGCGGCGGCTCAACCTGTCTTCGCCGCCAGGGCTGGGGAACGCGCTACGGATGATGCTCCCGCAGGTCGATATCCTGCATCTGCACGAATTCCGAACAGTTGAGAATCTATGGGCGCTGGCCCTGAGCAGGCGTGGTAACCTGCCGGTTGTGCTCAGCCCACACGGTACGCTGGGATATGGCGCTGGCCGCCGCTGGATCAAACGCGGCTGGGACCTGTTGCCGGGGCGCTGGAGCGCCCGGCGGATCGATCATGTGGTAGCCCTGACGATGGACGAAGCAACAGAAGTGCACGCCATCTGGCAGAAGCTTGGCTGCCGGCTGCCTGCCGGGGCGGTAAGCGTGATCCCCAATGGTGTTGATCCGGCAGCGTTTGCCACCCTGCCACCGCGCGGTACCTTCCGGAGGCGTTACGGGCTTGCAGCAGACACCCCACTGATACTCTTCATGGGGCGGTTGCATATCCGCAAAGGGGCACATTACCTGGTACAAGCCCTGGCTCATCTGCCTGGTGTGTGGCTGGCGGTGGTCGGGCCGGATGAAGGGCAGGGCGCAGCTCTGCGTGCGCTGGCGAGCCAGTGTGACGTGGCCGAGCGGGTGGTCTTCACTGGTTTGCTCACTGGCACTGATAAGCTGGCTGCCCTGGCCGATGCAACCCTGCTGGCGCTCCCCGCCGTAGGGGAAGGGTTGCCGGTGGTCGTGCTGGAAGCGATGGCCGCCGGGCTGCCGGTTGCCATCAGTGATGGGTGCCACCTGCCGGAAGTCATTCAGGCCGGGGCAGGGGTACGGTTGGCGTCGCTTGAAGCAGGCGCAATAGCGGCAGCCATAGCACCATTGCTGGCCGACTCTGCGCGGCAGGAGGCGATGGGCCGCGTGGGGCGGGCGCTGATTACCGAACGTTTCACCTGGGATCGGGTTGCAGGGGAGATGGCCGCGTTGTACCGGCAGTTGTGCGACGGATAAGCGGCGAGCGGAGGCTTCGATGCCGCGGGTTGCGCTGGCAGATGGCGAGATCTGGTTTGAACGCCATAATGCGCCCGGCTCAGGGTTCCCGCCGTTGCTGCTGTTACATGGCGCGGGCGGCTCCCACCTGGATTGGCCGGCGTCTTTACGTCGTCTGCCTGGCGTGACGCGGTTGGCTCCTGATCTGGCTGGCCACGGGCACAGCAGTGCGCCCCTCCGTCCCTCGATTGCTGCCTACGCGGCTGATGTGGCTGCCTTCCTGGATGCACTGGCGCTGCCTGCCACGGTGGTGGTAGGGCACAGCATGGGCGGGGCGATCGCCCTGCAGGTAGCGCTTGACTATCCTGCCAGGGTGGCCGGTCTGGTGCTCATCGCAACAGGTGCGCGTCTGCCGGTACAACCGGAGCTTCTGGCGGCGTTCGCTTCAGGAAGTCCGGTTGCCGCGCTGGAAGGCTATCTGTGGGCGGGGGCGGGCCGATCCACATCAGTGAGTCGTGATCCCTTGCCGTTGGGAATGATCGATTCCTGCGTTCTGCAGGCCGATCTGCTGGCCTGTGAGGCGTTTGACATCCGGGCGGCGCTGGGGCGGATCGATGTTCCGGCGCTGGTGATCAGCGGGACGGCTGACCGTATGACGCCGTTTGCTCTGAGCGAGGAACTTGCCCGCGAATTGCCGTATGCGGAACTGGTCGCGGTTTCCGGTGGGGGACACATGGTTATGTTGGAACAGCCAGCGCTGGTGGCAGGGGAGATACAGCGCTGGCTGGAAGCATTTTCCGGGATGCCTGATGGCAGGTCATGAGGGGGAAGCAGGAGAATGCGAAAGCTGGAACTGGCACTGGAACTGCTGTCGACATTGCGGGCCTTGCCCCGCGTGGCTCACGAGCAGCGAGTTGCCGCTTATGAGGTCAGCGGGCCGATCACGGTGTATGTCCGGGCCGATCACAGCCGGGTGACGGTGCGCCGGACGGAGGAACCCCGGGTGCAAATCCTGGGTGAGCTACGGCAGGCCTTTGGCTGGGAGTGGGCGGTAGAGCGCGACTCCGCCGGGATCTACGTTGTTCTCAAGCGCCGCCCACTGGTTGGGGCGCTGGCTTCCGCCGATCTGACCCTGATCGTGCCGCCCGATGCCTACCTGGTCTTTCACCTGACGCCGGGCAGTGTGCATCTGGCTGACTTCGAGGGTCGCCTCTCAGTGGCGGCGCTGGATGGCCGTGGCGTGCAGCGCGCCCCTTCTGAAGGCCAGTCTGAGGGGCAAGCGCCAGCTACCGGTGAGAAGTCCCCTCAGTCATCCAGGTAGATGCTGTTATCGGGCGTCCAGGCCGGAGCACAGATCGCCAGGAAGTGCAGCGCAGCCGGGCCATCGTTGAAGATCTGGTGAGCGCTGCCGGGCGTGATGGCAACGCACTGGCCGGGCGTCAGGATAACCGTCTGGTCGTCTACAATCAGGCGTCCGTTGCCGCTCAGGATGTAGTAGCTTTCCTCGGCCTGTGGGTGGTAGTGCTTGAGCGAGGCTTTACCCGGCGGCAGCTCGATGTGGGCCAGGCTGTGCTGTTCTCCGCCGCCAGCAGCGCGCCCCAGCAGTTCGTAGACGATTTCTCCGTGTGGGCTGACCAGCGCTGGGCAGTCTTCTTTGCGCCTGATATGCGGCATCTCCTTCCCTCCTCTGGGTAATCACAACCAGCGATTGATGATCGCCTCCAGTGTGCCATTTTCGGCCAGCGCGGCAAGCGCCGCATTGATCGCTTCCCACAGCCTGACGTTCTCCACCTGCACCGCGACGGCGTAAGGATCGCTTGTCACGTAGGCAGGGGCAAGGCTCAGCCCATGATGATCGCGTAACCACAGCCGGGCGGAAATCGCGTCGACCAGGGCGGCGTCGGCCTGGCCGGCCAGCACCGCATCCAGCGCTTCCCCGGCGGTTTCACAGGCCAGGATGTCGAGCACGTGCAGGCGGCGCTGCCAGCGCCGGGCTTCCAGATCGCCCTCCGTGCCGAACTCGACGGCCAGCCGGCGACCCTCCAGATCCGGCAGAGTATCAAAACCCGTATCGGGTGGCCTGACCAGCACCTGCCCGGCGTCGAAGTACGGGGTGGTATAACGCGCCTCGTGCAGGCGGAGTGGATCGATACGCAGGGCGGAGAAGAGCGCGTCGGCCTGATCAGCGCGCAGCGAATCGTACAGGCCATCGTAGCCCATGTTGATGAAACGTACCGGCACACCCAGCCTCTCCCCGACGGCACGGGCGAGATCGATGTCCAGCCCGCTGAGCAGACCATTTCCGTTGTCTACGGCAAAGGGTGGGAAGCTGGCGTCCACGCCAACGCGTAATTCCCCGTAGGGCAGCATGGGTTTCTCCGCTGGCGGACGGATGAATGTCACCCAGACCCAGCGCAACACCGGGCGTCCGAAGAACAGGATGCCGGCCAGGGACAGCGCTGCCAGCCCGATCGCTGCCCCGCGCCTGAGGGGGAAGTCTCGCCGGGTGCTCATGGCAGGGCAAGCTCCCGGCCCTGGGCGTAGGCCTGTAGATACTCGTAGATCGGGCGGGGGCGGAAATCAGCCGTGAGGAAGGTGAAGTTATCCGGGTAACTGCGGGTCGGAGCGGGGTAGCGCAGCGCCCACTGGCATAGCTTCTTCACATAGGGCATGTTTTCCTCTGCCCATTCGTAGCTGTCGATGGTGTACTGGATACGCTGCAGGGGACGGACGGCCTTCGTCCATCGCGGGTGATCATTCCAGCCGGTTTCCGTCACGTAGATCGGTTTTTCAGCGTCGCCATGGGCGACCATGATGTCCCGGATCAGTTCGATCCGCCGGAAGTTGAGAATCTCCGGCCCTGGCTCGGCTTCCGGGGGAAAGGTGAATCCGTAGGTGTGGACGGCCAGCGCGTCGAAGTAAGGGGCGGCGCCAGCCTGGTACATACGCTCCAGATAGACGAGATCGTTGAGGCCCCAGGGGCTACCCTCCGGTTCCAGGGTAGGGGCCAGTGGCGCGGCCAGCACCACGACCTCCGGGTTAGCGGCTTTTGCAGCGGCGTAGGCTTGTTGAAGTAGAGCCACGTATCCGGCAGGGCTGACCGTCCGGTAGCCCCATTCGAAGGCCAGATTCGGCTCGTTCCAGATGATCAGGTAGTCGACTAACCCGGCATAACGCGCGGCGAAGGCGGCGGTATAGCGGGCAAAGTCCGGGTAATGATCTTCGTCCAGATAATTGAGGGTGGTATCTTCGCCGCGTCCGGCATCCAGGGCGGCCAGGCCGCTCGCCTTCACCTGCGGGCGCGCCCAGGCGGGTACAAAGCCCAGCCGGGCGATGATCTGCAGGCCCTGATTGTGGGCATGGCGGATGATGCGATCGACCTGTTCCCAGTGAAAGTCGCCTGGCTGCGGTTCAACATAGGCCCAGGGGAAGAACTCAACGATGGTATCTGCGCCCAGTTCACGGACCATTTGTAGCGAGCGCTGGATCTTCCACTCCTCCACTTCGTCGATCAGGCGGGTATGCATGCACAGCAACGGCTGGGTTGTCTGCACGGTCTGTGGTGGCCCAAGAACAGCGCGCGGCGGGGCGGGGCGCAGGTAAACCAGCAGGAGTGCGACCAACGCCAGGCGGAAGATCACCCCCTGCCAGACTCGCCAGGGAAAACCCGCGAGGCGAATATCCTCCCAGACTCGTGGTGAGAAGATCATCGCCTGCTGCCTTTCCAGTACCCCTGATGTTCAGCGCCCATCCTGGCCACACCGGATTGTCGGGCACGGGCTGTGCCAAACGAAAATCGGGTGTCCGGCTGGCATTCTGACACCCGATCGCCTGTTTATGATGGCCGCCCCTCAGGATTTGCTGCCGATCTCCGTGATCTGGCGGATCAGGGTTAGCAGAGCCAGGGAGACCTTCATCGCGTCGCCGGTCTTGATCTTGGTCGGCCCTTTGCTGGCGCTTTCCTGTGAGGCGCGGACGTACAGGTAGGCGGTGAGCAGGCCCAGCAGCAGCCCGATCAGCGCGCCGATCAGGTAGGCGCTGGCCTGCCAGCTCAGGCCTCTGGCAGCGGGCGTCACCCGCTCGGTCGATCCAGCGTTTCTAGCGGTCATCGGGTCGATTCTCCTCGCCTTTGTGCACACGCGGCATGCTCAGCAGCCGCTCCCAGTAAGCCACATGGCGTTGCAGGACAATGACCGGCTCGCCAACCCGTGGCACCTGCTGCCTGATCACAGCCAGTTGCGCCGTGATCCTCCGGCGCAGGCGGGCCAGCGGGCGGGCGATGTTGCCGTGTACAGCCCACAGGCCCAGCGCTGCAGCCAGCAGGATCAGAGTCGGGATCAGGCAGATGATGGCGTAGGGCACCAGGATAAGCAACACCGCCATCAGGTCGGCAACCATCCCGAATTGCAACGGGTTAAGCAGGCCAATGGCCAGCGCCAGCAGGAAGACGAGCAACAGCAGAGCCGCTGCCGCTGGCAGCACGATGCCTGTGTAGACCTCGCGGCGGTGCCGCTGTTCAGGTGTGGGCAGGGTCATAAGCCGGTCGTAGTTCCTTCTGGCGCCTGCAGGTCCGTCTGCCGGGTCAGGCAGCCCGCATTCTACCATACTTTCTGTTGCACACTCAAACCTGCTTCGTCCGATAATGAACTTCCGACAGGCCGCGCAGACGCTCAGCCGCCTGTTCCGCAGTCAGGTCGCGCTGGGCTTCAGCCAGCATCTCGTAGCCGACCATAAACTTCTTGACCGTGGCAGACCGGAGCAGCGGCGGGTAGAAGTGGGCGTGAAGCTGCCAGTGATCGCCAGAGTCGCCATCGAAAGGTGCGCCATGCCAGCCCATCGAATAGGGGAAGGATACTTCAAACAAGTTGTCATAGCGCGTGAGCAGGCGCTTGAGGATGGTGGCCAGCGAGTCGCATTCGGCCTGGCTCAGTTCTGGCAGGCGGCGGATGTGACGTCGACGTGGTAGGAGAAGCGTCTCAAACGGCCAGATGGCCCAGTAGGGCACCACCGCCAGCCAGTCGTCGTTGTCGACCACGATACGCCCTTGTTGCTCGATCTCTGCTGTGGCGTAATCCAGCAGGAGCGGCGTGCCTGTGCGAGCGTAGTAATCGCGCTGCTGGCGATCCTCCTTGGCCGGTTCATTGGGCAGGGCGCTGCCGGCCCAGATCTGGCCATGGGGATGCGGGTTGGAAGCGCCCATGATGGCGCCCTTGTTCTCAAAGACCTGGACCCAGCGGTATTCCCGGCCCAGCTCAGCGGTCTGCTCTACCCAGACATCAATGACCGTGCGGATGTCATCTTTGTCCATCTCCGGCAGGGTCAGGTCATGGCGTGGGGAGAAGCAGATCACACGGCAGGTGCCGCGCACAGCCTCAGCACGCAGGAGCGGGTGAGCAGTCTCGCCGGTGTCCGGGGTATCCGGGAGCAGGGCGGCGAAATCGTTGGTGAAGACAAACGTGCTCTCGTAGTGAGGGTTACGGGCCTCGCCGGCACGCTGGTTGCCGGGACACAGGTAACACGTTGGATCGTAGGCCGGGCGCTCCTCACGCGGGGCCTTTTCGACCTGGCCCAGCCAGGGGCGTCTGGTGCGGTGGGGAGAGACCAGAATCCATTCCCCGGTGAGGGGATTGTAACGGCGGTGCGGATGCTCGGTTGGATCAAAGGTCATACCGGACACGTCAGGTGTTTCCTCTATGCAGCAAAGTAGAATCCCTGAGACAGTCTGATCACGGCCTAGTGAAACACCGGCAGCCAGTCGCCATGAGCCGCGATCAGGTCATCGACCAGGTTCCAGATCTGATCCAGGTCAAGCTCGGCGGCAGTATGCGGATCGAGCATGGCGGCATGGTAGATGTGCTCGCGCTTGCCGGTCAGGGCAGCTTCGACGGTCAGGGCCTGGACATTGATATTCGTCTGGATCAGGGCGGCAAGGTGAGGCGGCAGGCTGCCGATCCGGGTCGGCTGCAGACCGTTCTTATCCACCAGGCAGGGCACTTCCACACAGCATTCGCGCGGCAGGTTGTCGATCAGACCTTCGTTCATCACGTTGCCATAGATAACGCATGGCTGGCCGGTTTCTATGCTGTGGATGATGTACGAGCCGTACTCATACGACCGCTCCACACGCAGCGGCTCGTTCCGGTCTTCCAGCGCTGCACGTAGCCCTTCCCAGCCAGCGATCTGCGCTTCGCAGCGGGCAATATACTCATCCAGCGGGATGTTGAACTTCTCGATCAGATCGGGGCGGTCGCGCTTGATGAACCAGGGCGTGTACTCGCTGAAGTGCTCGCTGGATTCAGTGACGAAGTAGCCCAGACGCTTGAACATTTCGTAGCGCACGCGGTTCCAGGCCGGGACGCGATCTTCCTCAATAACCTGCCGGATGCGGGGGTAGAGGTTTTCCACTGTTCCATCCGGCAGGCGGCGCTCAAAGCGCAGGTAAAAGGCCATGTGGTTGATACCCGCGCAGAGGTAGTTGATTTCCTCAATCGGTACGTGGATGTCGCGGGCCAATTGCGCCGCTGTTGACTGAACGCTGTGGCACAGCCCCACGGTTTTGATCGATGTGGCCCGGTTAAGCGCCCAGCACAACATGGCCATCGGGTTGACGTAATTGAGGTGGAAGGCATCCGGGCAAAGCGCTTCCATATCGCGGCACATGTCCAGGAAGACAGGGATGGTGCGCAGGGCGCGCATGATTCCGCCAATCCCCAGCGTATCGGCGATGGTCTGGCGCAGGCCGTACTTCTTAGGCACTTCAAAATCAATCACGGTGCCGGGCTTGTACCCCGCCACCTGGAACATACTGATAACGTAATTGGCGCCATCCAGGGCGCGCCGCCGGTCGGTGGTAGCCTCGATGGTGGCGGGGACGTTGAGCGCCTCCACTACCTTGCGACCGACAATCTCAGACGTATGCAGGCGGTCAGGGTCGATGTCAAACAGGGTGATGGTCGACTCGGCCAGCGCCGGGAAGCTCAGGATGTCGCCCATCAGATTCTTGGCAAAGACCGTGCTGCCAGCGCCAACGAAGGTGATCTTTGGCATGCCGTCACTCCACAGGTGCAGATTCTGTACCAGTCAACAATGCTCAGGGTAGCGCGGTGTGAAGCGCGAACTTACCCTGTCACTTCCAGCCTGAATTCATAGATGGCCGTTGCCTGCGGCCAATCGGTTTCCACACGCAGCACGTAGCTGCCCGGTGCAACCGTCACATCATACAACGCGATCGGGTTGCCCGGAATCTGCAGACGCCCAAACTCGCGGGTGCGCGCGGTGTTGAGAAGCGTGATGGTCATGCTGCGTGGGCCACCCTCCGCCGAGTCAATGCGGATGGTGTCGCCACTGTTCACTTCCAGCGGCGTATCTTCTCCGGCGGTCGCGTAATCGCTGCATGTCCGCGAGCCGTCCTGCCCCAGGCTGCAGAAGTTCACGCTATACGGCTGCAGAATGGTGCGTCCCCGAACCACAACCACTACAGGTGCAGCGACCTGCGGGGTGGGGGTGGGAGGTGGCTGCGTCGCTGTTGGCGGTTGGGTGGGTGTGGGGGGCACCTCTGTTGGCACAGGGGTACCGGTTGGTGCCGGTGGCTCCGTGGCAGTCGGTTCGATCGCGGCAGCCGCTTCTGCAGTGGCAGTCGGTTCCAGGGTGGCGGGTGGCTCTGTGGGCTTGATCACCGGCGTCTCTGTGGGCGCGGCGGCCACAGCTGCCGCAACATTCAGGGCGAAGATGGCGGAGACAAACCCGGTTTCGCCCTCAAGGATGGGATATTCGGCGACCAGAGCCAGCCGGTGGGTGCCCGGATCCAGATCAACCTGATAGTCCATGCTGGCTGGCGGTGGTGCGGGTAGCTCAAGCTCAGTCGGCGCGCCCTGGGCATCCAGATCGTCAAGCAGGCGGATGTACAGGTGTTCAGGAGGGCCGAGTTCGCTATCGACGGTGAAGGTGACGATGTCCCCCTGGCTGACGGCAAGGATGGTCTCCGGTTGCATATCGAGCGGATCTGGCTCACAGCGGATGTCATTCGGCGCCTGGAGCCAGCAGTAGGCCCCGGCCAGACCGGTGGTGATCGTCTCTCCTGCCCGCAGCTGGATGGCAGGGCGGGCGGGTACGGCTGCTGGTGTTGTCACGCCTGTGCCTGCGGTTTGTTCTGCCGGGGGCGGCGCGGTCGTGCACGCGGCCAGGACGAGGATTGCGCTCAACAGAATCACGCTTATGGTCTTGTTCATCGTCTGCACTCCCCTGCACAAAGCGGCGTGGGGCAGGCGCTCCACGCGCAGATGCCAGTTATTCTACTGCGGATTGGCTCCCGGCAACTGCCGGTGTTCTTCCATCCAGCGCACAGCAAAATCCACCAGCGGGCGCTGGCGCATCAGCAGGGCCTGACCCCGGCCCACGGTACCACGGCGAACCTGACCGGTGGCGTCGAATGCCGCTCCGAGGCGTTCGAAGTCGGCGTCATCCAGGTTGAGATCAGGGATTTCTGCCCAGCGGCGCATACCGTTTTCCCGTACCGGTGCGCCCTGGATGATCGTTTTCTTGCCGGGATAGCTGGCCCGGTACTCAGCCAGATGCAGGGAAGTGTTGTTGCCATGGCCGACTCCCAGCAGCAACACCCAGCCATCCAGATCGTAGATCCGCGCCAGGGGCGAACCTTCCCCCAGGCCGTAAGCCAGGGGGTGGCCGGCGGTGATCGTCGCAGCGTGGGGGCCACGCGCGGCAAACGAGACAGACGGATGGTTGCTGCGCAGCACACCCGGCGCTTTGCGGAAACATTCCGCTACCACACCCATGCCCCGTGTTGGCGTCAGATCAGGGTCGAAAGCAGGCATCGACTGGCGGATCGGTTCCCACCAGGATTGAGGCACAGGTGGATTCACCCAGAGCGCCGGATCAGACAGGTCGCCGGAATGGGTCGGCATGACCAGCGTTCCTTCCGGCCCCAGGACGGCGTCAAGCGCCTGGATGACCGCGACCGGACCGCCGCAAACCCAGCCCAGACTGCTGAGCGACGTGTGTACAAGCAGAACCATCCCTGGCTCAAGACCCAGGGCGAGAAAATCCGCGACCAGCGAGTCAATGGTAATCGGATGATCACCGGTACGGGCGATGGCCGCTGCTTCGCTCACGACTGTTCCCCGGTGCTGTAGTAGGCTGCGCTGAGAAAAGGGGCCAACGCCAGACGGAGAATGTGGGCGTAGGCGGTCTGCCGCGTCTCCAGACCGGCGGTCAGGATGCCGATAGCTCCGCGGTCATGCTTGGTATTGTGCTGGCCGGTCAGCGCATCCATGACAGCCCCCAGCTCCATCCCTGCGGCCAGCAGCGCCCTTGCTGCTGGCGGCAACAGCATGTGCGATCCACCGCCGACGCTAAGCCGCCCATCTGTGCCGATCACGGCGCACCAGGCGCAGGTCATCAACCCCAGATCGGTCTCGATCAGGCCGCCTTCAAAGCCTATGGCGAGATCAGCGCCGGATTGCTCCAGAGCAACCCGTGCCCGGTGCAACGCCCCGGCACGTGTTTCCTCTTCGCCCCAGGGCTGGGCGGCGACGCCGGAAGGCGCGTCAACCGCCACAAAGGTTGCGCCGGGGAACAGCGGTGCCAGAACCTCCCGGGCAGCAGCCATTTTGACCGGATTCAGAGAGCCGATGGCGATCTGCATACTGTTGTGCATAGGCCGCATTTTAGCATCAGGCCCCCGGCTGTGCCACCTGCTTTGCCGGATGGGCAGTGTATCGAATTCAGCTGAAATGCAAATTGGGTTGTACGCTGCGCCTCACCCCCACCGCGCTACGCGCAGATTCCCCCTCTCCATTCAATGGAGAGGGGGCAGGGGGTGAGGCCAGGCGGACGGCTCCGCGCTCAGTTTCAACCGAACAGGATACACTACCGCCGGATGCGTTATAGTAGACGGGCGCGAGATTGACGCGGGGGAAAGCATGTACTTTGACGTATTCACCATTGGCGCCCTGTTAGACGAACTCAAAACCCGGATCGTTGGCGGGCGCGTGCAGAAGATCATCGACCTGAGCGAGAGCGCGGTAGGGCTGGAGGTCTACGCGGGTCATCAGCGTCACTACCTGATCCTCGACGCGCTGCCAGCCCGGCCTCACGCCCTGCTTACGGCGGAGAAGGTGCGGCGTGGCCTGCCGCATCCCACGCAGCTGGGGCTGCTGCTGCGTCGCTACGTTGAGGGCGGGTTCATTGAGGAAATTCGCCAGTCTCCCTGGGAGCGCGTGCTCACCCTGGACGTCGATAGTCCGGAGGGTGTCAGCCAGGTGATCTTTGAGGCGATTGAGCGCCGGGCCAACATCCTGCTTGTGCAGGAAGGGATGATCCTGGATTGCATCCGTCGGGTGGGCGCGGCGGAGAACCGGGTGCGGGTCAGCCTGCCGGGCCGGGATTACGTGCCCCCGCCGGGGCAGCCGGGCAAGATTCAACCGGATATGCTGACGCTGGGCGATCTGGAGGATTGCCTGGAGGTCGATCCTGGCCAGCCCGCCTGGCGTGCGCTGACGGGACGCCTCCTGGGCATCAGTCCGTTACTGGCACGCGAGGTTGTCTACCGGGCGACAGGACAGGCAAACACCAGGGCCGGGGATACCAGCGCGCGGGCGGTAGCCGAGGCCTTGCAGGCACTCCTGACGCCGCTGCTGCGGCGCGCATGGCAGCCCGGTTATCTCGTGGATGAGGGCGGCCAGGTCACAGGTTTCTCGCCAGTGCCGCTGACCTACCGCGATACCTGGCGGCCAGCGGAGTCGATGAGCGAAGCTCTGGTCGCCTACTTTGGCGCGCCGGTCGGCGAAGAAGCTTATGAGGAAGCCAAGCGTCCCGTCCGCGAGCAACTTGAAGAAGCAATTGCGCGGGTGAGCCATAAGGCGGAAGCGCTGCGTCGGTCGCTAAAGGACCAGACGGAGCTTGATTTGCTGCGCCAGTCTGGCGAGTTGCTGCTGGCTTACCAGTACACCATCTCGCCGGGGGCGACCACGTTTGCCGCCCAGTACGATCCTGACGGCCCGCCGATCACGATCGCGCTGGACCCGGCGCTTTCCGCGCTGGAAAACGCCAGGCAGTATTTTGCCCGTTACGACAAGGCCAAACGCGCCCTGGCCGATGTTCCGGAGCGGCTGGCTGCCGCCGAACAGGAGCTGGCCTTTTTGCGGCAACTGGAGACTGACCTGGCGCTGGCGGCAAGCTGGCCGGAGATCGATGAAGTCCGCGACGCGCTGGAGCGCGATGGCTACTGGCGCGGGCCACGTCAGACGCGCCCACAGAGTGGGAAGCCTGCGCCGTTGCGGGTGGACACGCCGGAGGGCTTCACGATCTGGGTGGGGCGCAACGCTCGCCAGAATGAGCAGGTGACGTTTGGTAAGGGGGGATCGGAAGACCTGTGGTTGCATGCCCGCGGCGTGCCGGGCGCCCACGTGATCGTCCGCACGGAAGGACGGCAGGCGCCTGATTCCGTGATCCGGCGGGCGGCAGAACTGGCCGCCTACTATAGCGCAGCGCGGAGCGAAGCGCGGGTGCTGGTCGACGTCACCCTGCGCAAATACGTGCGCAAGATCAAGGGCGGCAAACCCGGCATGGTCACCTACCGCAACGAAACTGCCCGCGAGGTCATCCCGCGCGGGCTGGAAGGTGAGATGGAGTAAACAACCGGCTACCGGCTTAATCCGGGATTTCGTACTTCTCGATATCAGGCGGCGGCTCCGGGTAGGCCAGATCCATTCTTGTCATCGTCTCAATCAGGACGCGGGAGATGACCAGATTACGGTACCATTTGCGGTCAGAGGGGATGACATACCAGGGTGCATAGTCCTGGTTGCAGCGGGTCAGGGCGTCTTCAAAGGCAGCCATGTAGTCATCCCAGCGCCTGCGTTCCTCAAGGTCGCCCGGAGCGAACTTCCACTGTTTTTCCGGCGTTTGCTGGCGTTCCTGCAGGCGTCTCTTTTGTTCCTCCTTGCTGATGTGCAGGAAGAACTTGACGATGGTCACGCCGCTGTCAGCGAGCAGGCGCTCGAAGGCATTGATGTGATCGTAGCGCTTTTGCCACACTTCTTCCGGTACCAGGTTCTTGACCCGTACTACCAACACATCTTCGTAGTGAGAGCGGTTGAAGATGCCGATCATGCCCCGGCGTGGTGTAGCAGCGTGGACACGCCACAGGAAGTCATGGGCCAGCTCTTCTTCCGTGGGGACTTTGAATGACGTGACCTGTACACCCTGCGGATTGAAGGCGCCCATGACATGGGCAATAGCGCCGTCTTTGCCGCCGGTGTCCATCGCCTGCAGCACAATCAAAAGGGCGTGTTTCCCCTGGGCATACAGTATCTCCTGCAGGCTATGTAAGCGCTCCAGATTCGCCTGAAGTTCCTCGCTGGCTTCTTTCTTGCTACCAAAAGTGCCGGTGTAGGCAGGGTCGAAATCCTTGAGGCGGAAGCGCTTGCCCGGCGGCAGTGTCAGCGGTTGTTCTTTCATGCCACGTTCCTTCCTGGCGGCAGGCTTCGGAATTGGCGGGAGTGCTATTTGCCGCGGCGTTCCAGACGGCGTCGACGGGCTTCTTCAGCGCGGCGCAGGATTTCGGCGACATCTTCCTGAGATGGAGGGGCGGTCTGAGCAGGCGGCATTGGAAGAAGCGGGGCGGGTTTGGCGTCTTTCAGCGCCGCTCGACGCCGGTCGATCTCGCGGGCCAATGACCCATCCTGCTCCATTTCCCAGTAGACCGTGTTCCAGTAGAGGAACTTGCCGGATCGTTCGGCGGCTTCGCGCACATCGGGGGCGGGATCGGTCAGAAAGGCACAGGCCAGGTGGGGGAGCGCTGCCGGGTTGTTGAGGGTAAAGAGTTCCTGGGCTGCCGTCCTGCGCATAATGGCGTCGTTACCTTCGCGCAGGCGTCTGACCCAGCGGGAGATATCTGTCGCGGTTGGCTTGATCGCTGGCGCCCGGCTGGCGCCGATCGTTGGGCGCGCTTCCAGGTTGGAGGAGGCAACTTCTGCGCCAGCCTGAAGCATGGAGGTCATCAGCGTTGTTCCCATACCACCCACGACGGCTCCGGCCAGCCCGGCGGCGACAGCCATGGTGGTCTTCTTCTGGCTGGCGTCGCGCTGGCGGCGGATCATCTCCATGTGCAGGTTATCGTCCAGTCTCTGGAGCAGTTCAGCCTCGCCTTCCTGCTCCAGATGTTCCAGTTCATGGTCAATCCCAAAGCGCTGAAAGATGGCTTCCAGCGTGCTGAAGCCGTTCCTGTGGGCGGCGTAGATGCGCCGACCGGCCCACAGCAGGGCTTCTTTCAGGGTCGGATCCGTCTCTTCGCGGTAGCGTTCGCGCAGGGCGTCCAGCGCCTGCGTTTCCTCCACCATACCAAGCACGCGGACAATGTCCAGGCGGATGGCGGGCTGAGGGTTCCTGAGATTGGCAATAAGGTTGTCAATAATCATGGCCGGGAAATCCTTCAAACATGAAGTAGTGTCACAGATGCCCGTATTGTAGCACAGGCGTGGAAGCAGCGCGTTCAGGGGGACGGTTAGCGCTCACCAGCGGCGCGGATGGCAGCCTCCAGAACGGCATCCGGAGCAATATCGTGCACGCAGGGATGCTCTGCGGGGTCAGCGCCGGGCCAGTCCAGGATGCGGCAGGGGCGGCAGCCGATGGTAGTGGTCAGGACGATGTGGCGCGCCGGGTCCCCCCAGGGACCAAACTCCGCCGGATCAGCCGGGCCATACAGGTGAACCGTTGGTGCGCCGACCGCTACCGCCAGGTGGAGCGGGCCGCTATCCGGCCCCGCGACGATACGCGCGCCTTCATACAGAGCTGCGAGCTGCCCCACGCTGGTTTCTCCGGCCAGGACGATGGCTGGCGCTGTCATACGATCGGTGATGCTACGAATCAGGGGGATTTCGTGATCGCCGCCGGTGAACAGGATCGGCGCTCCCCAGCGCCGGACAAGGCCGTCGGCCACGTAGGCCCAGTGGCCCGGTAGCCACTGTTTGATGACCGTGCCCGTACCGGGATGGATGATAACCCTGGGAGCGCCTGGCGGTAACCCGGCATCGGCCAGCCGCCGCTGGACAGTTTCACGATCCTCGTCGTCTACCGGGAAGGTCAGGGTCGGCAGCACCTCCGGTCTGACGCCGAGTGGTGTGACTAGCGCCAGGCTGCGCTCCACGGCATGATTAGCTCGGAAGGGGAGAGCATCCGTCAGGAAGGGGGCAACATCCGGCAGGGCAAAGCCGATGCGGCGGGGAATCCCGGCCAGGAAAGCCAGCATGGCACCCCACCAGTGATCTGGCCGGAAGATGATCGCGCATTCTGCCTGCAGACGGCGCAGACGATCCGCCCATTGCCAGGCCAGCAGGTAGGGCCGGGCTGAGGTACGAGCCGGGTGGCGGGCAAAGCCGGGGAACGGCAATGTCAGCGTAAGGGCGATCTCAGGGTATGCGCTGATCACACCTGCTGACCAGGGGCCTACCAGGGCGACCAGCCGGGCATCCGGTCTGGCGGCTGCCAGCGCCCGGATAGCCGGGGTCGTGAGCAGTACATCGCCCAGGTGGTCAGGGCGAATCAGCAGGATGGTGCGCCCATCATCGCCGGGCGGCGATGATGGCAGGTGGGCCAGCGCTGCCAGCAACGCTCCGCGTACCTGCTGGCGGCTGGTGCGCGCGTGAAGCCGGGCGGCCAGTTCCCGGTTACGGCGGGCAAGTTCTGTATGGTCAGCCAAGGCCCAGCTCCCGGTATACGGCCTCCAGACGGGGCAGCAGCACCGACCAGTCGTACCGCGCCCGTACAAAAGCACGGGCCTGCTCCCCCAGCGCGCGTGCCTGTTCCGGGTCGCGGTACAGCCGGATAACCGATCGGGCGAACTCTCTGGTCGTATCGGCGATGATCACCTCCCGTCCGTCGGTGATGGCCAGTCCCTGTACACCGATGGCTGTGCTCACAATGGGGCAGGCGGCGGCCATCGCTTCCAGCACCTTGAGCCGTGTGCCGCTGCCCATCCGCAGAGGTACCACGAACACACTGGCCGCCTGCAGATAAGGTAGCACAGCCGGCACCAGCCCGGTTAGCGTGATCCCGCACTGACCACGCAGCACATCCAGACGCGGATGCGGTGACTGGCCGACCACGTAGAAATGTGCGTTTGGCAGTTCCTGACGCACCAGAGGCAGGATTTCCTGCCCGAACCATAGCGCGGCGTCAACGTTGGGGCGGTAGTCCATCTTGCCGGTGAAGACCAGCGCTGGTTTCTCCAGGTCGACCGGTTCGGCGGCCATCTGGGTATACAGATGCGCCGGGATGCCATTAGGAATGACAGTGATTGGCGTCTGCGGGGCCAGCGCGCGCAGCAGACCGGCATCGGTTTCCGAAACGGCGATGACATAGTCGACCGTCCGGCAGACTTCCTGTTCCAGGCGGCGCACCCGCCGCGCTTGTGTATAGGAGTATAAAGCGCCGGGCAGGCTGCTCAACGCAGCCCGTTCGGTCTCATAGATGCGCTGCTGAAGGGCGTATTCGGCATTATGCGCGTCATACACAACAGGGGTGCCGGGCTGGCTCTCCCTGATGATCGGCAGGTAAATGGCCATCTCCAGATTCTCGATCTGGATCACGTCAAAATGCGTGCCGGTCAACCAGTCCCGTAGCTGGTCGACAAAGGCCGGGGAATAGAAGCGGCGGGCCAGGTCCGCGTCGCCGCTCAGGAATAGCGTTCGCAACCGTTCCGAGGTCGTGCGGGCAGGTGTCGGCACCGTCCTGATGGCGGCGCAAAGGCGGGCCAGCGGCGTTTGCCCTGGATCAATGGCCTGTTTGCTGTGAAAAGAGAGCAGCCAGATTTCGTGGTGGGCCAGCCCTTCGATGATTCCGAAGTTGCGCATGGGCGCCCCGGCATAGGGCGGAAAGGGAAGCTCGGAAGTCAGGAACAGGATACGCAAGTCAGAACCTCCTGCAGGGGTGTTCAGCCGGAGAGCACCTGTTCGTAAACGCGCCGGACAACCGATGCCGTCTGTTGCCAGGTCAATGTCGCGGCGCGGGCCAGGCCAGCCTGGCTGAGGCGTGCTGCCAGAGCGCTGTCAGTGAGTACCTCCTGCAACCGCGCGGCGATGTCCTCCGGCCGGTCGGGATCGATTAGCAGGCCGGCCTCCCCGACGACTTCTGGAGGGGCACTCCGGTTGGTCACAACAGCCGGTGTGCCGCAGGCCATGGCTTCCAGGGCGGGTAGGCCGAATCCTTCGTAGAATGATGGCAGAACCAGCACACTTGCCGCGTTGTAGAGTGCGGGCATCAATGGCTGAGGGATATTCTCCCGCCAGAGGATGTGTGCTTCAAGTCCCAGATCGGCTGCCTGTTTGAACAGTGACTCGTACAGCCAGCCGCGCCGTCCAGCCAGCACCAGTGGCGGTGCGTCTGGCAGCACGTCGCGCAGCTGGCGGTATGCCTCCAGCAGGCCAGAGATGTTTTTGCGCGGCTCAAAGGTGCCTACAAACAGAACGAAGCCGCGCGGCAGGTCTAGTGCCTGGCAGGCAGCGGCTACTTCCGCTTCCGGTAGAGGGCGAAAGGCAGCGTCCACACCTTCCAGATGCACGGTGATGCGCGAATCCGGCACGCCAAGCCGCTCGATCAGATCGACGCGGGTGGCTTCTGAACAGGCCAGGATATGGTCGGCCTGCTGTACGGCGCGCGCAATCTGGCCATTATAGTAACGGCGGCTGTCAGCCGTCAGGAATTGCGGGTAATACAGAAAATTCAGGTCGTGGACGGTGATCACGAAGTACCGCGCACCCCAGAGCGGAGGGATGAAGTCCGGGCTATGCAGGACATCCAGTCGCAGGGGCGCGATCTCCGTCCCCAGTGTCCAGCGTTCCAGGCGGTGATGGCTGGGCGTCCAGACGGACACGCGGGAGAAATTGGGCCCGGGGGCCAGCGTGCGGGTATCTTTGCGGCTGTGCAGAATGCGATAACGTGTGGTGTTGTCCAGGGCGGCCAGCTGTTCGATAACCTGGCGGGTGTATGCAGCGATGCCGCCCTGCCGGTAATAGAGGAGTCTGGCGTCGATTCCGATGGTGCTCATGGCCAGAAGTATAGCGCAAGACGGGCTGCTGACCAGAGTCCCGTCTCTGAAGCCTGCACCATGCTGGCCGGATCGGTTATAATGCGGCTGTAGCACCTGTGGCGGCAGTATATGCCGTTTTCGTTCGGGATATCAGGCCTGCAAGTCCGCTGCCTGTGGAATTGATGATGAGCCTGCCAGGATAAGGCTGGTGGGAGGAAAGTCGATTATGGATATCAATCAGATTGCGCGCATGATCGAGTGGCTGGATGAGGAACGTCGCCGGGATAAGGCGGTGATTGCCGCCCTTGAGGAACGTATTCAACAGCAACAGGAAACTATCGCCCAACTCACCCGGCGCGTTGGCGGGGTGGAGAGCGATCAGGCATCGCTACGCGGGGCATTCCTGCCGGCGGGCAAGGATGTGGAGATCGCTGCGCAGCTGCGGGCGGAGATGCTGCAGCTCATCGAGCAGAACGAAGCCAAGCGTCTTGCTGCTGAACGGGAGGCGGAGCGGAGGGCTGCCCTTTCCCGGGAAAGCCTGATCCGCCCGGTGCGCGAGCTGGGCGAGCGGATCGACAAGCTGGAGCGTGCGCTCGATCAACTCCCGCCTATCCGGGCTGAACAGGATCGCCTGGCTACGGCGATCCCGGCTTTACAGCAGCGGCTGGATGACCTGAGCAAGAAACTGGAGGAACCTGATCGCCGTCTGGCCTTCCTGGAGGAACAACGCCGGGCGGATTCGCGGCGGCTCTCCGAAGTGCAGGCCGAACTACCTGAGCAGCAAAAGCAGATTGATGCCATCCGTCCCAAACTGGAATTGCTGGAGGATATGGCCCTGCGCAACGAAAAGCGCATCCTGGAACTGCAGGGCGCGGAGCGCGAGCGCCGCGAACAGATTCAGCAGTTCATCGACCAGCAGACCCTGCTCCTGCAGCAACGCGATCAGCAGATCGCAGCCTTTGAGAGCCGGATCGGTAACTACGATGAGGAAATGCAGGCCTATATGCAGCGCTTCGAGACCTGGTCGGAAGCGTATCGCACCATGAAGCGCATCATCGATGACTTCGAACGGATCGCCGAGCGGCTCGACCGCCGGATCAATGAGGTGGCGGAGATGCAGCGCCTCTCCGAAGATCGCTTCCGCCAGGAGTGGAACGCCTGGACAACCGATGATCAGAAGCGCTGGAAGCAATTCACGCTGACCAACGACGAAGCCTGGCGCAGCCACGACAAGGAATTCGAGACCTACGTGACCCGTCTGGGGGAGATCGCCAGCCAGATTCCACCGCTTCGGGAGAGCATCGAACGGTTGTGGGCGCTGGAGCGAGCGCGCTTCGCCCTGTACCGCGAGAAGTATCAGGCGTTGCTGGACGAGTTTGACGTACGGGTTTCCCCCAAAGTCACCACCAATAATGGTGGCAACAAGTTCTAGGGTGTCCTCCGGGATGATTAGCCGGGAAAGACAGGGTGATCGGGCGTTCTTCCGAACGCCCTTCTTTGTTGAGTGGTCAGGGCACGGCAGCCGCGGCAGGAGGGGGCCATGTATGTCATAGGCACTGCCGGTCACGTCGATCATGGGAAGTCGACGCTGGTCAAAGCGCTAACCGGGATCGATCCGGATCGTCTGCGTGAGGAAAAAGAGCGCGAGATGACCATCGATCTGGGCTTTGCATGGTTGACCCTGCCCGGCGACCTGGCGGTTGGGATCGTAGATGTGCCGGGCCACCGGGATTTCATCGAGAACATGCTGGCCGGAGTCGGTGGTATTGACGCGGCGTTGTTCGTGGTGGCGGCTGACGAAGGGGTGATGCCCCAGACTCGCGAGCACCTGGCGATCCTTGACCTGCTGGGGATTCCGGGTGGTGTAATTGCGCTGACCAAGATCGACGCTGTGGACGATCCGGAATGGCTGGAACTGGTCGAACTGGATATCCGCGAGATTGTGGGTCACACCGTCCTGGCCGATGCGCCGATTGTGCCTGTCTCCGCCCGTGATGGTCGTGGCCTGGAGGAACTAAAGGTAGTGCTGGCGGAATGCCTGTCTGCATTGCCGCCGCGTCTGGATCGCGGCCATCCTCGCCTGCCGATCGACCGGGTGTTCAGCATCAGTGGCTTCGGGACTGTGGTCACCGGCACGCTGACCGGCGGCAGTCTGGCGGTCGGCGACACGGTGGAGATTGCGCCGGACGGCATCACAGCGCGTATCCGCGGCCTGCAGGCGTACCAGACGAAGCGCGACCGTATTGGGCCGGGCAGCCGCGCAGCGGTGAACCTCAGCGGTGTGGAAAAGCAACAACTCATGCGTGGCCAGGTACTGACGTCGCCGGGCTGGTTGCGTGGCACAGTCCTGATCGATGGGCACTTCCGGTTGCTGGCGGAGGCCAGCCGTCCGCTACAGCATAATGCTGAAGTCAAGTTCTTCTCCGGCGCGGCGGAGACTCTGGCGCGGGTTCGGCTGCTGGAGACAGATGCCATCCCGCCGGGCGGGGAAGGCTGGCTCCAGGTCCGGTTGGAACGACCTCTGGCGCTGGCACGCGGTGATCGTTTCATCCTGCGCATCCCCTCACCGGGGGAGACCATCGGCGGCGGTGTGGTTGTCGATCCGGCGCCGGGACGTCGCTGGCGGCGCAGACGTCCGGATGTGATCGCCCGCCTGGAAGCGCTGGTGCGGGGCACACCTGCTGAACTACTGGCCCAGACTCTGGCCCGGGCGGGCATCCCGCTCCGGGAGAAAACGTTGCAGGAGCGCAGCGGGATGCCGTTGGATGCCACTGCGGCGGCCCTGCAGGAAGCGTTACAGACCGGTCTGGTGGTGGCCCTGGGGGATGGGTGGTATGTTGATCCCGGTACGCTGCATGCCATACGCCAGCGATTGACGCAGGAACTGGAAGCCTACCACCGGGCCGAACCGTTGCGACGCGGCATGCCCCGTGAGCAACTTCGCAGCCGCCTGGGGCTGGAACGTGGCGCGTTTGACCGCTTCCTGGAGGGGGTGGCGGAGGGTGTTGCGTACAGCGGCGATCTGGTCTGGAAGCAGGGTTTCGCCGTGCAACTGACGCCACCGCAGCAAAGCGCCATCAATGGCTTGCTGGCGGCTTTTGCCCGTGCTCCATACCAGCCCCCGTCGGTCAGGGAGGCAGTGGCCCAGGTTGGCGAGGATTTGTTCCGCTACCTGGTCGAGCGTGGCGATCTGGTGGTCATTGCCCCGGACGTTGTGCTGGCTGAGCCGGTCTACCGGGAGATGTTCGCGGCGATCGCCCAGACTCTGGATACCGGGGGGAGCATCTCCGCTGCCGAACTGCGCGACCGGTTCGGGACGACACGCAAGTATGCGATCGCCCTGCTGGAGTTCCTGGATGGGCAGGGCATTACGCGCCGCGAAGGTGATGTGCGGGTGTGGAATAAACGGCCCAGAACATGACATTTGTCATATGTTCCGGCGCTATTGTTCATGGGATAGTCTGCACAAGCCATGCTATGGTGAATGTACAAGGTGGGCGCAATGGCTCACCTTGTTTGGCGTGGCACTGTGGTGTACGATGTCACCAACCCATCGCACTCTAGTGAATCAACAGGGAGCGCTATGACCCACAAAGCGAAGCAGGTGGTCACCAAAGAGGAGCTGCTCGAACAGGCCAAGAAGCCTGCGGCGGACGCCCTGCGGCTGCACCCGTTTTACCGGGGCAAGATCCAGACGGCCCTGCGGGCCAGTGTGCGCAGCGTCGATGATTTTGCGATCTGGTACACGCCGGGGGTGGCAGCCCCCTGCAAAGCGATCGCCCAGGATCGCAGCCTGGTCTATGAGTACACCAGCAAATGGAACACGGTGGCCGTGGTTTCCGATGGCACGCGTGTGCTTGGGCTGGGGGACATCGGGCCGGAGGCCGGGCTGCCGGTGATGGAAGGCAAGGCGCTGCTGTTCAAGTATCTTGGCGGTGTTGATTGCGTGCCCATCACGCTGGATACCAAAGACCCCGACAAGATTATTGAGACGGTGCTGATCCTGCAGCCGGCCTTTGGTGGCATCAACCTGGAAGATATCGCCCAGCCCAAGTGCTTTCGTATCCTGGACACGCTGCGGGAACGAGCGCATATCCCTGTCTGGCACGACGATCAACAGGGCACGGCTGCGGTGACTCTGGCCGGCATGATCAATGCGGCCAAGATCGTGGGCAAGAAGCTGTCGGATATGCGTATTGCCTTCATCGGAGCCGGTGCGGCGAATGTCGCCTGTTCGCGTCTGCTCTTTGCCTACGGGGTTGAGCCGGGCAATTGCCTGATGGTCGATGTGGACGGCATTCTGGGGAAGCATCGCCGCGATATTGCCCTGCGCAAGGCCGAATTTGTCCAGCAGTGGCATCTGTGCCAGATCACAAATGATGACGAGATCCGGGGCGGCATCCCGGAGGCTATGCGCGGCGCTGATGCCGTGATCGCTTTCTCCACACCCGGCCCCGATGTGATCAAGCCGGAGTGGGTACGATCCATGGCCAGGGACGCGATCGTGTTTGCTGCGGCTAACCCGATCCCGGAGATCTGGCCGTGGGAAGCGCAGGAAGCCGGGGCTGCCGTTGTAGCGACCGGACGCTGTGACTTCCCCAATCAGGTTAACAACTCCCTGGGTTTCCCCGGTATCTTCCGGGGGGCGCTGGATGTGCGGGCGACAACAATCACTGATGAGATGGCGATCGCGGCGGCGGAAGCGCTGGCGGATATGGTGCCGCCGGACAAGCTGTCCACCGAGCATATCCTGCCCACGATGGAGGATTGGGAGATCTTCCCGCGTGAGGCGGCGGCGGTCGCAGCCAAGGCTGTCGAGCAGGGTGTGGCTACGCTACCCTGTACCTATGAAGAGGAGTTTGAACGAGCCTCAACCATCATCCGTCAGGCGCGTGACATGACCAAGACGCTGATGGATGCCGGTTTCATCCCTGAGCCGCCTGAGGCATAAGCGAGGAGTGAGCGCTATGTATGATGTGATCATTAT
>FWPV01003400.1_pt1 | contig 36121 bp, 29 predicted proteins | sample 2228371 | NCBI WGS metagenome assembly FWPV01 (sample SAMEA103939776, study PRJEB20133) | metagenome | reverse complement strand
CCACCCGATTTCCTTCAAGTTGAATTTCCGCACATCATACAGGTACGGCGGAAGCCAGTACAGGTAGAACCACCACACCGGATCGGAGAAAAACTTCCCCAGCGCGACTCCCCAGGTATCCATCCGCCGCAGGGCTCGCATCCAACCGATAGTTGGCTCTTTCTCGAGCTCTTCGGCGTCGCTGTGGATATAGTCGCGCTCCGCCTGATTCACACGCGGGTGCTTGGATGGAAGCTGATAGTGCAGCAGCCACAGGACCACCCAGACGAAGCCGAGCCCAGCCGTGATCAAGAAGCAGTCCCGCCAGCCGTAGTGTCCCACCATCCATACGAAAATTGGCGGACCGATCATGGACGCGACGTTCGTCCCAGCGTTGAAGATGCCCGTAGCCAAAGCGCGATCCTTTTTCGGGAACCACTCCGCTACGGACTTGATAGCCGCCGGGAAGTTGCCGGCTTCGCCCAATCCGAGCAATGCCCTCCAGACGCCCAAGCCAAGGGCGCCTTTCGACAGGGCGTGACCGGCGGCGGCGAGCGACCACCAGATGATCGCCACCGCATAACCGATCTTCGTCCCGAACCGGTCAATCAACTTTCCCATGAACAGAAAGCCGACGGTATACGCTATCTGAAACGCACCGTTCACATACCCGTAATGCTCATGGGAAATGTGTATGTCATCACGGATGACGGGTATGAGAACCGAGAACACGATCCGGTCCAGGTAGTTGATGGTGGTGGCGAAAAACAGCAGGGCAAGCATGTACCACCGCACTCGCGTCATGCGTGCGGCGGGAAGCGTGGATGGCGTAATAGCGGACACTCAAGGATTATATTCGATCCCGAAGCTCTTTCGCATAGCAATAGGAATGGTGGAGTTCCGCCACCCTCATGTGAGGGTATGGAAGACTCCCGCATAAGAGTTGCAATCTTGTGACGATGCGGGACTTCCCAGATTGGCTCCACTCCGTTAGGATGGAGTTAACACAATGCGAGAGAGTTGATGACTAGCGCGGAGGTCGTGAGACCTCTGACACGCAGTCTGAATAACTCCGCCAGCCGGGCCGCAGCAGGTTCGTTACCTCCGAGACGAACCTGCTCCGGCTGGTGTCCCCGAACCAGGCGTTAGTTCGAGTTCCTCCGAGCTATCCATATACCGAAAATCCCCGCTAGCATCAGAACTAACGTTCCTGGTTCGGGATTATGCAGCGCCGCCGTGTCATGCCACTCTCCGGGTAGGGGATCGAGACGGAACGCATGCTCCGCGCCGCCAATGAGCGCGGTTCCCACAATCTGGCCCAAGTCATTGATTCCCAGCGCCTCCATCAGCGTCCACGGCGAGCCTTGGAAGAAGCTGTTCAAATCCACCATCACGCCGCCCGCGAACAGGAAGGCGTGGGTGACTTCGGAACCTTCCACCCACGAATACCCGACGACAAGCCCGCTGTTGTTGATGCCCGAGGCGTAACTCGAGCTTCCTCCCAGCGTGCCCAGATCGCGCATGCCTCCGGTCGGATCCCAGACGAACGCGTGGAAGTAGCCGCCCGGCGTTTGCGCATGCCCTGCCGCCTGCCCCAAGTCGTTTAGCGCAAACGCGTAGCTCGACCGCCCGCCGAGTGTCCCGAGGTCGCGGAGACCCGAACCGGGATCCCAAAAAAAGGCGTGCATCGCTCCGTCGGCCGTTTCCGCGGCGCCAGCCGCCTGTCCGTGGCGATTCAGAGCGTACACGCTGCTCCAATGGCCGCCTAGGGAGCCAATGTCCTTCACCTCGCCGTCCGAATGGACGAAGCCATGGACGGCGCCGCCCGGGGCGGCTTTCGCCCCTGCCACTGCGCCCGCCGGGTTCGCCGCCAGCGCCCAACTCTGGGCGCCGGGTAGACCCCCGAGCGCCGTTCCGCCGCTCCAAACCGCCGCCATGGCGCCGCCCGGGGTATACGCCGTGCCTACCAGCGCTCCCGGCGCGCCGAGAGCGGCGGCTTGGGCTCCTGCGACAGACGCCAGAATCGAGCCGTCCGCTCCGAAGTGCAGAGCCGTAAAGCTGCCATCGGCGTTCAGCCGCCACCCGGCTGCCTCGCCCGCGTTGTTGATGGCCACCGCACGCCCCGGTCCGAGATCCACAAACCGGTAAATGGTAGATCCCCGCAAGCACGGAGCCGCGGCAAAGACCGCAAACGCGACACCTAAGCTGTTCAGCCTACTCCTGAGTCCTCTCATGTCCTAATGACTCTAGTATTTCCGCCTTAAAGCGATTTGAAAATACCCCATCTGTCCCAAAGGGAGATCTCTGAGCGGCCTTCAGTACCAAAACCCATTCCCCGTACGGTATATTCAAGGATTCCGCCGATGGATTTGCGTTCCGCGGAGTGGATCAACCTGATTGCGTTTGCGTTCTTTGCGGGCTTGGCTTTGGTGCGTCCGATGAAGCCCCGCGGGCGCGTCTTCGCCGTTTTGCTGGCGATTGCGGGAGGCGCTCTGACGTTTGTAGGGGTTTACGCGTCTGTCTGGTGGGGCAGGGCAGTGGGAGAGACGCTGCGTGACTGGCTGCCCGTGGCGCTGATCTTGATTCCCTACTGGCAAGGGGGACAATTCGCGACAAGCCCGTCCACTGGTTTGGAGCGGCAATTTCTAGAGTGGGACCGCCGCTGGCTTGCCCGAATCATGAAGTTTGTCCGCAGCCGTTCCCTCCCGGCAGTGTGCCTGGAAACGGCGTACCTGCTCTTTTACACGCTCAACCCGGTGGCGATCGGTATCCTTTATCTCACGAAGAACCGCGCCTATGTGGATCAATTCTGGCTTTGGGTGCTGCCGCCGACCTACCTGTGTTACGCAGTGCTCCCGTTCCTTCAAACCCGCCCGCCGCGCAGTCTAACCGAAGAAGGCGACCCTGCGGGGGCTAGAACCGTGAACTTGTGGCTGCTCGACAACCTCAGCATCCAAGTCAACACTTTCCCGAGTTGCCACGTGGTGGCGTCGCTGGCGGCGGCGGGAGCCATGCTTGGCGTGCTGCCCGTCGCGGGAATCCTTTACGGCGCCGCCGCCCTCGGTGTGGCGGCGGGCGCGGTCATCGGGCGGTATCACTACCTCGCCGACGCCGGCGCCGCCGCAGTACTTGTGGCGGCACACGGCGCCGTAATCACGGCGCTGTTCTAGAAAACGTAGCGCAGAGCGAGCTGGACACACGGCGCCGTAATCACGGCGCTGTTCTAGAAAACGTAGCGCAGAGCGAGCTGGACCACACGCGCCGAAGCGTCGCTTCGCGACGCGCCGACGTAATTGAACGGGTTGTAAGTGCTCGAAATCCGTCCGAAATTCTGATTCAGCGTGCTGGCGGTGGGGAAGGAGAAGCGGGGCGTATTCGTCGCTCCGTACATCTCCGCCCGGAATGTCAAACGGTGGCTCTCCCGCCACGGCATGGGGAATGTCTTGTAGATGCCGAGGTCGATGTTCTTAATCCCCTGGCCAAAGAATGTGTTCCTGCCGATGGCGCCCGCCCCCGTTCCGCCGGGGTTGAAGGGACGCTGCGCCTGCGGAGTCCGAACCGTGGGGAAGAACCCATCCATCGGGAGTTGCTGAGTGGATATTTGCTGCCCGGTTTTCGGATCGGTGCGCCCGTTGTCCACCGACCGCCCGAAGAGCTCCTGGTTCAGCAACACGGGACGGTCATTCGAGACTCCGTCGGCATTCATGTCGTAGCCCGCGGTGACGGTGAACGGATTGCCGCTGGCGAACGTCGAGTTGGTCGTGAGCGTCCATCCGCCGATGGCATGTTTGACGAGCGCCGCGCGGTCCTTCATCACCGGAAGCGAATAGCTGAAGTTGATGTTGACGCGGTGGCGCTGGTCGAAGTCGCTCAGCCCGCGCACGCTGGCTGCCGATCCAAATTCGGAAAGCGGGTTCCCCTGAGTGACATCGGAACCAGTGTCGATGGTCTTGCCCCAGGTATAGTTCAGCCGCCAGTGCATGTTGTGCGAGAAGCGCTTGGTGACCGACATCCGCATGGCGTTGAAGTATGTCCAGGAGTTATTGCGGATGTTGATGACGTTGCTGTAGCGCGGGTCGGGGCGCCGGTTGTTAGTGCGGGGCTGGGCGATAGAGATGTAACCCGGCGCGGGATTCGTGTTGCCGAGATCGGGATCGATCTTGTCGTAGAGAATGCCCGTCACCGGGTCGGTGAATGGGAACCGCGCCCGGTTGGTCACCTGGTTTTGCAGCATGCCGATGCCGCGCGTGCGGTTGTATCCGACGCTCACGGAGATGAGTCCGGGCAACTGCCTTTCCAAGGTGAAGTGATACTGCTGAACGGACGGCATCCTCAGCCCGGGATCGACGCTCACTGTGCTGATCCTCCCCGTCGCCTCCATGCCGGGCTGCCAGGTGAAATTACCCCAGGGCTGCGCCACGTTGAACGTCGCGTTGAATGTGCGATAGATGCCGTAGGGCGGCAGGGAGCGCAGACTCGCTCCGCCTTGCGAGAACACCGACTGGAAGATCCGGTTGTGGAACAGTCCGAATCCTCCGCGCACCGCGGAACGCCCCGGTCCGCCGGTCATCCAGCGCAAGATCCCGCTCTCGTATCGCGGCGACCAGGCGAAGCCGAAGCGCGGCTGGTAACCTTCCTTGAACGTGTTGAAGGGATACAAGATTTTGTCATTCGCCTCGGTGGGCTTGAGAACGACTTCCCAGCGGAAACCCAAATTCAAGGTGAAGTTTGGGAGCACCCGGACGTCGTCCATCACATATTGGTTGAACTCGCCCAAGCGGTTGAACGTCGTAAAGTTGCCCCAGCCTTTTTCGAAGCTGGTGACATATCCCCGGAGGAAGTTCTCCCAGCCTTCGTACCGGGATGCCGTGCCCAGAACGCCCGTCGCGCCGAAGGTCCACCAACCGCGGGAATAGTTATCCGCCAAGTCATCCAAGTGTTGCCGCCGCCAGTCGAGTCCGGCCTTAATGATGTGCTTGCCCCGCACGTGGGAGAGGTTGTAGACGAATTGATAATCCGTCTGATAGCGGTGGATGGGAAACTGGCCGGCGCTTCCCATGGTTGTAGTGGTGTACGCCGATGGATTCGAGATGCGGACAATCGGCGTGTCGTTGCCGGAAGAGATATCGACGAGCGTGGTGCGCAGACCGAGCCCGAAGCGGAACTCGCCCCACGTCGAAGCGTTGAACATATGCGTATGCGTGAGACCGACGTTTTGCTGCCGGTTATTCTGGAACGCGGTTTCGCCCTGAATTAGGGGGAAGGGGAACCGTTTCTGCCGGCTGTATTGGTAACGGAGAGCGAAGGTGTCCTTCGGATTCGGGTTCCAGTCCAGGCGTCCTGAGTAGTCCTGGTCAGGATAGCTCGCGGGTTTCGTCTCGGTGTAGCAATGATCGCAGAGGTTAGGGTTGTTCGGCTGGACTCGCGGAAAGCGGTTCAGGATGCTTTCGAGGAACTGCCTGTCCGCTTCGAGATTGGGGTGTTCGGAGGGCTTCAGGCACAGGCGGCATTCGCCGACCTGAATGCGGTCGGTGGGCAGAAAGATCCATCGCGTGAAGGTGTTATATTGCCGCAGCCGCGTCTGCTCGAAGGTGCCGAAGATGAAAAGCTTGTCCTTCAGCAAGGGTCCGCCTGCCGTGGCGCCGAACTGATTTCTGCGGTATGGGGCGCGCGGCGAAACCATCGTGCCGTCGGGTCTGCGCCCGCTGGCGTTGCCGAAAAATGAGTTGGCGTTCAATACCTGGTTTTGGAAATACTCGTACAAGTCGCCGCGCCAGCGGTTTGTGCCGGACTTAGTCTGGACCAGAACGACGGCGCCGCCTGCGCGTCCGAACTCCGCCGAGTAGGCGTTGGTCAGAACCTGGAATTCCTTGATGGCGCTGATGTTGACGTTCTGGCGGTTGGACCCTTCCGAAGAGTCGTCATTGTTGATTCCGTCGATTTGGAAAGCCGCCGACCGGCTGCCCGTGCCATTGAAGGAGACGTAGCTTCCCGAAGAGAGCGTCGGGTTATTGACGCCTGAATAGCCGCCCGAAGTCTGAAATCCCGGCAGCATCTCCACGAGGGAAAGGATGTTGCGGGACGACAGCGGACGGTCCTCGATCGTTTTCTCGTCGATATTCGATTTCACTTCGCCGGTGGACGTCTCGATCAGAGGCGCTTCAGCGGTTACGGTAACCTCGGTGGCGACGCTGGCAGGCTTCATCTGAAAGTCGACCGTGTAGGTGGTGTTCAAAGACACCGAAACCACGCGTTTGACCACGGCAAAGCCTTGCGCTTCGGCGGAGACTTCATACTCGCCCACCGGCAAGAACGTGATCTGAAAGAATCCCTCCTGGTTGGTGGCGGCGCTGCGCGTCATCCCGGTTTCGAGATTCCTGGCGGACACTTTTACGCCCGGCGCCACAGCCCCGCTCGCGTCAGTGGCATGGCCCTGCAACGTTCCCGTAACAGTCTGCGCCACGGCTAGCGCAGCGCACAACCCCGTCACGACAACTGCTGAAACAAGTTTCTGAAACATGTGACCCCCCACCGGGACAGTGTAACGCTTTCTGCGCTCCAAAGCTATGAAACCAGCGCCCATCGGCGTTGACCGGCGTTGATCTGCGGCTCAGAATCCATTCAGCCGCGGATGAACACGGATGAACGCTACATTAATCTTTGACGTGGTTGCAAGCTGTAAGACTAATGGAAAGCTTCACTAGGCTCCCGGCTAGGAACGTGGCTGGGCCACCCGAGAGCATCGGGGTTTTGGCTGATAGGAATTTTGACCATCACGTATTGAGATACTGGCCGAGTTTAAGGTAGTCGCGCACTTTTGCAAGCTCCGCGTAAGCTGTGTAAACGATAGGGCGTCCAGGCCCGTGCATCGCACAAAATCGACGCGCCCAACAGGGTATCCTGCCTCCGGCAAGCACAGCGAATGAGATGCCGGGTACGTCGAAGAAATGTTCAAAATACCCCTCCGGACGCTTTTTGGATTGCGGAAACGTCGTGATCAGCGTGACGTGTTTAGTAGAGCTAACGATCACATGAACGGCGACACTTTTCGAAAGGTCGGAAGACTTAGTCTCGCCTAATAGATAGCTTCGGAGTATTTCCGAGTACGGTCCGAGCGAAAGCGCTGGTATCCGCTTTCCATCCAGTTCCCAACTGCGCGCACCAGCTCGCCAGATGACAGAAAGCGCAAAGTAAACCAACGCATCAACGTTAACGCCTTGGATCTCCTCGGCATTGAAATACCAGAGCGTGCCGTCGATGACTGGAGTCGGCAGCCCTTCTAGGATCAAGCTACGCAGCGGAAGATGTGTTTCGGACTGAGCTGCGTGACGCACTACCCATTGCTCGCCATTCTTGCTAAAAAGCTCTTCACATTTACAGCAAAGGAGATGGCTAGCTGCCTGTTTAGAAGTCTGTCGTGCACCAGCCATCGAAAATACTATCGGATTAGGATTCGCTTGGGCGGGGGCACGGGCCCGCTAATATAGAGCAGCGGGGATAAGATGACTTCTCCGCAAGTTAGCGGCTTGGCCGCACAGACTACCCTTCCCCATGAGTCTACCAAGCTATCATGATCGGCTGCTCCAGCAGAGCACGTCTGTCAGAGCTGCCAGCGAGATTTCGCATTTACTCGAGACTTTTGATTAAGAGCGAGGCTAGATCACGACGCTGGTGCCCTTGTCTTGAATAGCTGGGCAACGCGACATCTGGGCGAAACACAGCACGGAAGCGGACTTCGGATCGGGCATTGATTGGCCCCTAGGTTAGCACCTTGAGAACGCTGGCCTCTTTCTCGCCCAATAGCGGCCAGACCATTCCAAAAAGGCGCAACACCTTCTCGATCTCCGGCCTCTTCTTTGGAGGGCAAGGGTGTTTCCTGCTGTTTGGGTTTATTGGGTTGGGAGCTTGCCGCTGAGTGTTGCCGTGATCTGACGACACATCGGCGATCCAACACGTCCTCGGCTTATACGCGGATAACCGCTTGACTTCCTCTTGAATCTCCTTGTACGTGGCCATAGTGCAACTACCGAGTCTATGGCAGGGACGATCCAATCACCTCAGTCTCTCCGGGGAATGCTGGACCTCCGGCAACGGCGACCGCTGTTGGGGCGGTGAGCGGTAGTATGCGGATTCGCGGTCCACGGGCAGAAGAAGAGGAGTGGTGGGGGCTTTTCAAGAAAGGGAGCTACAGCTCGAACGGTTACGCTCGTCTTTGTTGCTCAAATCGCCGAAGTGCTCGGCAGCTTCACGTGCTCGGGCTGCGATCCGGCCAGCGCCGTCCTCCCCGTTGATCGGCGTTCATCTGCGGCTCAGAGTCTATTCAGCCGCGGATGTACACGGATGAACGCGGATGTCCGGGGTGGATCAAGAAACCACCCCGCATGCGGCGGACGTGCGGACTGTGGGCTGAACTGCCCTATGGCCCCCGATCTGAAGGTTCGGTTCATCGGCGTTGATCGGCGTTCATCTGCGGCTCAGAATCTATTGGTACGACGTGAAGAGTTCGCGGACGGTCTCGAAGCAGCGGGCGGGGCGGTTGGGGTCGAAGACGTCAATCGCAGCGAGAAAGGCGGGATGAGTGCGCCGGACTTTCCAATCCCCGGGGTGCTCGAAACCGGGATCAGCGATCCGGAATCCTGTGGCAGTGATCGAATCGATGCTCACGTCGATGGGGAACGCCGCGGCGGCGAATTTGTCAACCAACCGGAAAGCTAAACCCGCGCGTTCGTCTTCGCTCTGAGGCAGCCCGGCTGAAACCGCGACCCACTCGCCCGCCTTCCATGCCGCCACGTCCCATTCGCCCGCCACCGCTCCATCCCATAGCACTTGCAGGAAGCGGACGCCCTTCCCCGCTGACGGGACAGGCGACGACAGCCGCACCTGAAAGGAAATCGCCCGCGGGACGGCAGGCAATGGTTTGGCGGCAGTGACGACTTCCGCATAAGCGCCCGCCTCCGTTTTTACCCCGCCGGGGACCGAAATTAAAGCGCGTCCTGACCCGGAGTGAGCCCGGTTGAGCGAAGTCGGCTCCGGGCGCGGGTCTTTCGGTAGGACATACGTGCAAACGCCCGCAATCCTACCCGCCTTGAGGTACTCCAACCCGGCGCCCACCGTTTCCCGCAGGTACCCCGGTGACGGCGGCGCCTCGGCGCGGGAAAGCCTCGCGGCGTAAAGCATGAGGATCAACGCGCGGTTGTGGGCGCGAAGCAGTTCGCTTGTCCGGTCGAGTTGCTCCCGGATGGTGGCGGCGACCAGGGTGTTGCGGTAGGGGTCGTCCCGGAAGGCGAAGATCACGCCGTCGATGACCGGCGCATACGCCTTCAAGAATTCAGGCGTGATGGAGGGATAGTAGAGCTGCGGCAAAAAAGCGAGCCGCGGATTGATGCGTTTCGATGCTTCCCGCACCTTGGCGAGATACTCCGGCGTGAAAAACTTCAGGTTGTAGTTGAAGTCGTCAATCGCCCAGGCTTCCAGGTTGGGGAATTCCAGCGAGAGGCGCGCCAGTTCCGCGCCCCAGCGGACATAATCCTGTTCGAAAGGCAGGGAGCAATTGGGACGGCACTCGCTCGGCGGAACAAGATAAGCCCACACGTTGATTCCGGCTTTTTGCGCCGCGGGAAGGAACTCAAGCCGCAAATCATCCCAATCCGACGGAGCGTGCCAGAGGAGATAGACGTAAGTGTTGACGCCCAGCTCCTTCAGCTTGGCGATGAGGGCGGGGGTGTCCACGTGGCGGAGCCCGTCGGCTCTTGGCTGCGGCTCGCGCAATGCGCCCGCGTAATCGGCGAGCACCGGGCGCGAAAAGGGCTGTGCGGCGGCGGCCAACGCGCCCGCGCAGAGAAAAACGGCTGCCCGTGTCATGTCCGGTAGCTGGCGTTAATGTCGATGTAGCCGTGAGTCAGGTCGCAAGTCCAAAACCGGCTGAAGCCCTTGCCCGATCCGCGGATGCGGAACAGGATATGGCACTCCCGGGCGTCGAGCAGGCGTTTCAGCGCCGGCTCGTCGAAGGCGGCTGCCAGCCCGCGGCGGCAAACGAGCACGCCTTGGAAGTAAATGTCGACGGCGGAAGGATCGAAGTCCGCACCGCTGTACCCCGCCGCCGCGAGGATGCGCCCCCAATTGGCGTCGGAACCGGCGATGGCGGTTTTCACCAACGGGGAATTGGCGATGGCGCGGGCGATCCGGGCGGCTTCCCGTTCGCTGCGGGCTCCTTGCACCTCGATGGTCACGAATTTCTTGGCGCCTTCTCCGTCCCGCGCGATCTGAATCGCCAAGTCTTGCAGCAGGTGCGCGAGCGCGCCGGCGAAAACGTCGCGATCGGCGGGCGTCACATGCACGCCTGACGCCCCGTTGGCGAGCAGCGCGACCGTGTCGTTCGTGGACATGTCGCCATCCACGGAGAGACGGTTATAGCTCACCTCGATTCCCTTTCGCAGCAGCTTCCTCAGCACGGCGGGGGGCGCGGCGGCGTCGGTCATGACGAAGCCGAGGGTGGTGGCCATCTGAGGATGAATCATCCCGGATCCTTTGGTCATCCCGGCGATCCGCGCTACGCCGTCCCGGAGGGCGACTTCGGCAAAAGCGGTCTTGGCTACCGTGTCGGTGGTCAGGATGGCTTCAGCCACCTCTTGAAACTTCCCCGGATCCAGCACATCCACCAAGCCCGGCAAGGCATTGGTGATCAGCGCGGAATCCAATTCCACGCCGATGACCCCAGTGGAAGCGGGCAATATGCTATGGACGGGCGATTTCAGCAGCTTGGCTGCCGCCCGGCAGCATTCGAGAGCCACCCGGCGCCCCGTGCGCGTCGCGCAGTTGGCGTTGCCCGCATTGGCCAGGATCGCCCGGACCACTCCTCCCGAAGCTTCGAGGTGCTCCCTTGAAACAACCACCGGCGCCGCTTGCACCAAGTTCCTCGTGAAGACCGCGGCTGCCGAGGCGGGGACGTCGGAAACGATCAAGGCGAGATCGTTGCGCGCAACCTTGCGAATGCCGGCATATGTGGCTGCGTAGCGATAGCCGAGAGGCAGGTTCACTTCGAGCATTCTCCCAAACGTTCATTTTCGGCGACCCGGTGGCCGTTGAGAAAGTCGGCGGCGGACATGCGCTTGCGCCCCTCGATCTGCACTTCGAGCAGTTCGAGAACCGTGTCCCCGCCGCAGGCGGCCAGAAGCCGCCGCTTCGCCGCGCGGAGGGCGCCGGGTTCGCCCAAGGCTTTCTCCTGCGCCGGGCGCGCCTTCCAAATGTGCAAGAGCTGGCCCCGAAAGTAGGTGTAAATCCCCGGCCAGGGCAGGAACCCGCGGCAGCGATTAAAAATCTCCTGCGCCGGGCGGGACCAATCGATCAAGCCATCCTCCCTCTTCAAGATGGGCGCGTAAGTGGCCTGCGAATGGTCTTGCGGCTGCGGATTGAGGGTCCCCGCCTCAAGCGCCCGCAATGTCTCCGACAGCAAATCCGCTCCCATGACGGCCAAGCGCGAGGCCAGCTCCGGCGCGGTCTCCTCCGGTCCGATCTCCGTTTCCCGCATCAGGAGGATGTCGCCGGTGTCCAATCCGGCGTCGATGCGCATGGTGGTTACGCCGGTTACGGTTTCGCCGTTGGCGATCGCCCACTGAATGGGCGCCGCTCCGCGATAACGCGGCAGCAAGGAGGCGTGGACGTTAATGATCCCATGCGGCGGCAAGTCTATGATGGATTGGGGGATAATCTGGCCATAGCCCACCACCACCATCACTTCCGCTTTGAACTCCCCAAGCTGTTCGACGACCTCGGGGCGGCGGATGCGCTCAGGCTGAAAGACAGGAAGCCCCAAGCGCAGCGCTGCTTCCTTCACCGGGGGCGGCGCGGGAATTTGGCCGCGCCCTTTCGGCCGGTCCGGTTGCGTGAAAACGGCAGTCACCTCGTGGCCATCGGCGACCATCCGTTCCAGAGTGGGGACGGCGAAGCCGGGCGTGCCGAGGAAGACGGTTTTCATGCCGGACCCAGGTCTACCACTCCTTGTTTTTCTGTAGCTTACGGATCTTTCGCCGGATCAGGTCGCGCTTCAGCATGCTGATGTGGGACAGATAGAGCCGCCCGTTCAGGTGGTCGATTTCGTGTTGGAAAGCCCGCGCCAACAGGTCGTGCCCGGTCTTCTCGTACCATTCGCCTTTGGCGTTTTGAGCCCGGATGGTGGCGGTTTTCGCCCTCGCCACTTCCTCGCGAAAGCCGGGAACGCTCAGGCACCCTTCCTCGCACACCTGCTTGCCCTCTAAGGCGATAATCTCCGGGTTAATCAGAACGAGTTTCTCGCCCGGATCCTCGCCGTTCGAGGTGTCGATTACGGCAATGCGTTTGGAGATCCCTATTTGAGGCGCCGCCAAGCCCACTCCGCGCGCGGCGTACATGGACTCAAACATGTCCTCAATCAACTGGTGCAGCTCCGGGGTGTCGAATTCGGTCACCGGGGCAGCCGGGGTTTCCAAAACAGGGTCGCCGTATTTAACCACGGGGTAGATCATCAGAACTTCTCCACCTGCTCCAAGTAGCCTTCGTAATTGCGCCGGGTTTCGGCTAGAGAATCGCCTCCGAACTTCTCAAGGAAAGCTTGGGCGAGCACCAAAGCGACCATGGCTTCGCCAATCACGCCCGCCGCGGGCACGACGCAGACATCGCTGCGTTCATAGGCAGCGAGCGCGGGTTCGCGGGTTTCCAAGTCCACTGACTCCAGCGGCTTACGCAGGGTGGATATGGGCTTCAGGAAGCCCCGTACGACAACGTCTTGACCGTTGGTGATGCCGCCCTCCAACCCGCCGGCGCGATTGGCGCCCCGGTGGAACGCCCTTCGATCCTTGTCGTAGTGAATCGTGTCCTGGACGGCTGAGCCAAAAGAAGCGGCGCCTTCCGCCGCCCACCCAACCTCGACGCCCTTGACCGCCTGAATGGAGACGATGGCTTGGGCAAGACGTCCGTCGAGCCGCGTATCCCATGCGATGTGCGACCCGAGTCCCGGGGGAACGCCATGCGCCACCACTTCGAAGACTCCGCCGATGGTGTCCCCGGTTCGGAAGGCGGCGTCCACTTCCGCGCGCATGCGTGCTTCGACTTCCTCATCCACGCAGCCGAGGAGCACTTCCGGTTTCTGGCTCAGCGTGAGAATCTCCTCCCAAGCCGCCGCCCGCTCCAACCGTACGTTCCCCACGGCAATGACATGGCTCAACACGCGGATGCCGAACTGCTCGAGGAAAAGCTTGGCAAGCGCCCCGGCGGCTACCCGGGCGGCTGTTTCCCGAGCGCTGGCTCGCTCCAGAATGTAGCGCGCTTCGGGAAAGTTGTACTTGAGACAGCCGGCGAGGTCGGCATGCCCGGGACGGGGGCGCGTGACCGGTTTCCGTTGGGCGGCGTTGTCCCCGGCGCTTTCCACCGGGAGAGCCTCGGTCCAATTCTTCCAATCGCGGTTGCGTATGATCATGGCGACGGGCGAACCGATGGTGATGGAATGGCGAACGCCTGCCACCACCTCGACCGTGTCGGACTCAATCTTCATGCGTCCGCCGCGGCCGTAGCCCTGCTGACGGCGCCAAAGCTCGTGATTGATGCGCTCGATGGAGACCGGAATGCCGGCCGGCAAACCCGTCACTGTGGCGATGAGGCACTCGCCGTGCGATTCCCCGGCGGTTTCAAAACGTAACATGATCTGGAACGGCGATTCCCCGGAACTCTTCCATGGTAGCGAAGCCGCCCCTTCAGGCTCAACTGCCGCCGGGACCGGTCCTCCAAAATCCGCGAGGACGGAAGCAATTCTATGAAAAAACGGAGGGTTGTATTTCAGACTCCAGCCTCCGTTGGAAACACAGCAGATAGAGGTGCGCTGGGGGGCTTCCAATTCTGGCAGCAAAGTTGCATCATAGGGGCGGGGGAAAGTGTAATAGAAGCATGGCGCGGGGTCTGGCAGATCAACTTATCAGCGCGCTGCTGTTGACTTTGACGGCGGCGGCGGTGATCGCGGGCTTCGTCAACTTTCAACAGCAGCGCAAGTTCCGCCTGCCGGAGGACGGCGCCATTTGGGTGGACCGGAACGGGCGGGTGGAGGCGCTCCACGTGCCCCAATATAGCCCCGCGGGGCGCGCCGGGCTCCGCACGGGCGATGTTCTGCTCCGCATCAACGGTTACAAGATCGGCGCCGCGACGGAAGTGACTAAGGTTCTGCTGGGCGTCGGCGCCTGGCAGAAGGCGGACTACGTTGTGGTGCGGGATGGGTTCGAAGTTCCGGTCAAGGTCACTCTCGCTGAGCACACGCCGCCCACGGCGCTGTATTACCAATACCTGGTTGCGCTCGCCTACCTCGCCATCGGACTTTTCGTCTTCTTCCGCCGCGGCAGCGCGGAGCGGGCTACGCACTTTTACATCCTGTGTCTGGCGTCCTTCATCCTGAGCGCTTTCCACTATACCGGCAAGCTCAATAACTTTGACAAGGTCATTTACTGGGGCAACGTTGCGGCGGGCGTCTTCGCCCCTACGATCTTTGTCCATTTCTGCCTGTCTTTCCCGGTGGCGCGCAGTTGGATAAAACGCGCTTGGGGAGTGGCGCTGGTGTATCTGCCGGCGACGGCTCTGCTCGCCCTGTACGCCGCCGCAGCCTCCGGGGTGCTCCGCACCGCCGTCCCCTTGATCGAGCTTCGCTGGCTGCTCGACCGGGTGTGGGTGCTGTTCCTGACCTCGATGTATCTGGCGGGAGTGGTGGTGCTGAGCTTGAGGTATCGCGCCTGGAATGACGACGCCATTGTGCGGCAGCAGCTTAAGTGGCTGCGCAATGGCGCTGCGGCGGGCATCCTGCCGTTCGCCCTGTTGTATGCGCTGCCTTATGCCATCGGGATTGTGGAAAACCCGTTCGTGGACGTAGCCGTGTTGTCCTTGCCGCTGGTTCCGCTGACTTGGGCTTGGGCCATCGTCCGTTACCGGTTGATGGATGTGGACGTGATTTTCCAGCAGGGTTACGTCCATACGCTCGCCACGCTGTCCGTTTTGGCGGTTTTCTATGGCTTGATCTTCTCTCTGGGCAAGTTCGAGGACTTGAGTTCCTCGGCGATGATCTTGCTCATTCTGATCGCCACCTTCATCTTCCAGCCCATCCGGAACTGGATTCAGGAGCAGCTCGATCGCTACGTCTTCTATAAGGAGAGCTACGACTACCGTCTGACGCTGATCGAGTTTGCGCGCGAGTTGGGCTCGGAGACGGACTTGCAAAAGATGCTGCCGGCGGCGGCGGAGCGGATCCGTTCGACGCTGTCGTTGGAGCGGGTAGCCTTCTTCCTGGCGCCGGAGGACGGCGGCGGAGGACCCTTCCAACTGGAGATGATCAGCGGGGCGAAAGAGCCGCTGCCGCGGGATCTCGACTTGTCATTCCTACCCGCCACGCTCGGCAAGCCGTACCTGTTTTTCGAGCGGACGCGCGGATCTTTGGACGCTATCATCCAGCAATGGCCGGCGAGCGTGCGGCAGACGATTGCGGCGCTGGACCTGACTTACTATATCCCCTGCGTGGTGCGCGGGCGGACGATCGCCTACCTTGGAGCGAGCCGCAACGTGAAAGGCGAGTTCCTGACGAGCGACGACCTCGAACTGCTTCAAACCATCTCCGGGTACCTCGCCATCGCCATCGAAAACGCGCGGCTGTACCGCTCGCTCCAGCGGAAGGTGGAGGAGTACGAGCGCCTCAAGGAGTTCAGCGAGAATATCGTCGAATCGATCAACGTGGGCATCCTGGCGGCGGATTTCGAGGACCGCGTGGAAAGCTGGAACAGCCGCATGGAAGAGCTGACCGGGATCAGCCGGGAGCAGGCTTTGGGACGCCGCTTGGACGAATTGTTCCCGCCGATGCTGTGCCGGCAATTTGAGGCGCCGCGCGGTCAGACCGGCATCCACCACATTTACAAGCTGACCATTCCGGCGGGGGGCGGGCAAGCGCCGGATAACGGAAATAACGGCAACGGCTCGGGTCTGGCTGTCTTTCCGCGCGAGATTACGTGCAACATCGCCATTGCTCCGTTGATCTCCAAAGAGCAGGAGCAGATCGGGCGGCTGATCATCTTCGACGACATCACCGAGCGCGCGGAATTGGAACGGCAGCTCATTCAGGCGGATAAGCTCTCCTCCATCGGATTATTGGCGGCGGGCGTGGCGCATGAGGTCAACACGCCGCTCACGGTGATTTCGACCTACGCGCAGATGCTGGCGCGTCAGATGTCAGGCGACGACCAGAGAGCCGTGTTGCTGGATAAGATCGCGCGCCAGACGTTCCGGGCAAGCGAGATCGTCAATTCACTTCTAAACTTTTCGCGGACTTCGACGACAGAATTCGAGGATGTGGACTTGAATCGCGTGGTCCGTGAAACCGTCAGCCTGATTGAGCATCAGTTGAGCAAGGCGGGCATCCAAGTGGAAGTGGAGTGCGACGAGACGCTTTCTCCGGTGCGCGGAAACGCAGGCAAACTGCAACAGGTTTTTCTGAACTTGTTCCTCAACGCGCGGGACGCGATGGAAGGAGGCGGCACGCTGCGAGTAAGGACCTGGTCCGAAGAAGGAGTGGCCAAGGTTTCGGTGTCTGACACGGGGCAAGGAATCGCTCCGGAACTGATGCCGCGCATCTATGACCCCTTCTTCACCACCAAGCCTGCGCGGAAGGGAACCGGACTCGGGCTGGCGGTCACTTATGGCATCGTAAAAGAGCACGGCGGCTCGATTTCGGTTGACAGCCGCCCGGGCGCCGGCACGTGCTTCCGTTTGGAATTCCCGCTGGCAAGGAAACCTGTCAATGCGTGAAACCGATCTCGCGGATGTGCTCACGGGAGCTCCCGCCCGGGGGCGCATCCTGGTGATTGACGATGAACCGGACATCCGGGAGAGCCTGGAGGCGCTTCTTTCTTACGAGAACTACCAGGTGGACACTGCCGCCACCGCCGCCGAAGGCATGAAAAAGCTCGAGACGGCGCCCTTCGATTACGACCTGGTGCTGCTGGACCTGATGCTGCCCGATCGCTCGGGCTTGGATGTGCTGCGCGAGGTGCGGGAAAAGGATACTTCCACGCCGATCATCATGATCACGGCGTTCGGCAGCGAAGAGGTGGCGGTTACGGCGCTCAAGTCCGGGGCTAATGACTATTTCGCCAAACCCTGGAAGACCGAAAAGCTTCTGATCGAGATCGACCGCATGGTGGCGCGCCGCCGCCTGGAGCGGGAGAACACCGAACTGAAGCGTGCGCTGCGGGAGCGTTACGCTTTCCCTAACATCATCGGCAAGAGCGAGAAGATGCACCGCATCTTGGATCTTGTCGCTCAGGTGGCGCCGAGCCGCGCGAACATTCTGATCACCGGGGAGACAGGCACGGGCAAGGAGTTGATCGCCAAGGCGATCCACGCCAACTCCCCGCGCGCCGATTTCCCGTTTGTGGCGGTCAATTCCGGATCTATCCCTCACGACCTGCTCGAATCGGCGCTGTTCGGACACGTCAAGGGCGCGTTCACGAGCGCGATTGCGGCGCAGAAAGGCTATTTCGAGATCGCGCACCGCGGCACCATCTTCTTTGACGAGATCGGCACCATCAGCCTCGACGCGCAGGCGAAGATGTTGCGGGTCATTCAGGAGCGGGAATTCCGTCCGGTAGGATCGACGGAAACCATCAAGGTCGACGTGCGCATCCTGGCGGCGACCAACATCGACCTCAAGCGGGCCGTGGAAGAAGGGCGGTTCCGCGAAGATCTTTACTACCGGCTGAATGTCATTCAGATCGCTTTGCCCCCGCTACGGGACCGCAAGGAAGACATTCCGCTGTTGGTGGAGCATTTCTTCAACAAGTATTGCCGCGAGAACGATCGGTTCCTCGATCCGGACAACAGGTCGATGCTGCGGTTTGACCCGGAAGCCATGCAAGTGCTCATGGATCACAACTGGCCGGGCAACGTCCGCGAACTGGAAAACGTCGTCGAGCGCGCCGTAGTTCTGGCTTCGAGTCCCATCGTCACAGTGGACGTGCTGCCCGAGTACCTGCTGCAAGCCGGAGGGCGTCTCATCCGGCGGGATGCGAGCGGTTCTCTTCCCCCTGACGCTTCGTTGTTTGAGATCGTGGCGGACTTCGAGCGGCGAACAATCATCGAAGCTCTTGAAGCAGCGAATTGGAGCCAAACGGAAGCTGCTGAAAGGCTCCACGTGCCGCTGTCCACTTTGAACCAGAAGATCAAGCGGCTGAACATCGAAGTGCGCAAGAAGAGCCCTTCGGCGGCTTGATTTCCACACGCGGCTCACATTCTATCTGGCTCAAAATAAACGTGTTATAAATTTAACATTGACAAGTCCTAGGTTTGCTGGTACGTTAGTAACTTCGCTGTCTTTTTGTGAGGTAAGATCGGGTCGGGCCTGCGGGCATCGGAAGGACCCTCACAATTTCCCTTACGGGAGACGCCGCTCTCCCGGCGAGGACCATGACGCAGCCATATTTCATCGTCGTACTCGCTCACTCCATGCACGGCCGTTTGCGCCGTCTTCAGATCCCCCAAAGTGCGGTGTATGTAGTCCTGGCTCTGGCTCTGCTGGGCTGCGTGTCCCTGGTGGGAATGGTGTCGAGCTATGCGAGGATGGTGTGGAAGGTTGCCAATTACAACGCCTTGCGCGATGAGGTGAATGCGCTCCGGGCTCGGTACGCCATGCTTGAAAGCTCCGCGAATCAAACCAAGGAGCAGTTGGCTACGCTTCAGATGTTCGCCACCGAGGTGTCCTTGGCGTATGGCATCAAGCAGAAGCTCGAAGGACCGTCGGACATCTCTGCCGAAGGGCGGCTGGTCCCGACGTATACGGAAACCCTCAGCGAGTACAACTTCTTGAAGAGCGCGAGCCTCTCCGGAGCAGGCAGGCGCTCGTTTTACCTCTGGCGCAATGCGCAGTTGAGACCGAGCTTGTGGCCCATCCAAGGGCGCTTAATGAGCCATTTCGGGCGACGCAATGATCCCTTCTCGGGTGAGCACCGTTTCCACGCCGGCGTGGACATATCCGCTCCGATGGGAACTCCGGTTCGCGCCGCAGCCGACGGGGTAGTGACTTTCGCCCAATATTCGGGGGGGTATGGGCGGCTCGTGGTGATCCGGCACGGAGATTTTGAGACCTTCTATGCGCACCTGTCGAAGGTGCATGTAGTGGAAGGTCAGGAGATCCGGCGGGGCGAGATTTTGGGCGCCGTAGGAATGAGCGGACGTGCGCAAGCCCCTCACTTGCATTACGAGGTCCGGCAGCGGGGAACGCCGGTCAACCCTTATACGTTCCTGGCCCGCAGCACAGTGGCGCAGAATGCGGCCAAGAAGGACCTGCCTTTCTAAGCCTCCGACAAGTTGGCTTTTTTGAGAACGGCGCGTAAGTGCGCGAGCGCTTCACGATAGTTTTTCAGCCCGACGTATTCGATGATGAGAGGCTTGCCGGGAGTGTGCCGGGCTGCCAGTTGGACGAATTTGAGGTAATCCAGGTCCCCCTGACCAGCCGGGACGCCCGCCGTGACGTGTAGCTTGCGGTCTTTTGCATGCAGGCACTCGATCCACGAGTGGAGTTGACCGAACATCTCCTTCAAGTCATTCACCTCGAGAAGATTGGCGGGGTCGAGCAGCGCGCGCACGCGGGGCGATCCGACCTCTTCCAGGTACAACCGCAGCCGCTTGGCGCTCGCAAAGATGCTTCGATAGATCGGCTCCATGAGCACGGTGGCGCCGTTGGCGTCCGCCATGGCGGCGAGCTCCTTGCCGGTGGCGACCGCCATCGCCCAAACTCCGTCCTGAAAATCGTACGGGATGCGGGGCGCGGGTCCAGGCGGCGTGTAATGGCCCGCCTCGCTCACAAACATCCGGACTCCCATGTGGCCGCCGGCTTCCATCATGGCTTCAAAGTAGGCCAGATTCGCCTTTCGTTCGGCTGCATCTCCGTGAATGAGCGTTGTGTACACTCCCAAGCTATGGATGGAGATGCCCGCCTCACGGTAGATGGCGGCGATCTCCCGGCACCGCTCAGGCGTCATCCCCTCGAGCGCGCTGCGGCCGCCGTACTTCCAATAGTTGCTGTCGGTCTGTGTGAAGAACAGTTGCACCCTCCGGATTCCCGCGCCGCGGAGTTCATGAGCGAGCTGCGCATTGCTCATTTCGCGAAACTCGTTGGTGGAAATGCCGATAGGAATGGATTTTGCCGGTGCTGCGGCGGCGAGGGGCGCGGCCAAAACGGCGCGGCGGCTGATTGCGTCAGTCATCGAGATTCCTCCTAGACCTCCAGCTTCCACGGTTTGCGGTACGGGCGGAGGACAAGCGCATCCGCCGCCGGATCGCCGGTCACCTTCTGACTTGCTCCATCCCACTGAATCGCGCGTCCCGTCTCCCACGAGATGTTCATCAAGTGGCCTAGCGCGGTGGCGTAGTGGCAGGTCTCAAGATTCGCCTCCGGCTGCCTCCGCTCGCGGAGGTTTTTGAGGAAAACTTCGAAATGATAGAGATGGTCGTCCTTGGCCGGAGTGTGCTCTTCGGGGTTCACCAGCGCGGCGGCCGAAGTCAGCTTCTGCCCGCGCCGCACGTCTTTCACGATCGTGTATCCGGTGCGGTCCAACACCATCGAGGCTTCTGTGCCGATGAAGCATTTACCGTGCGCGCGGGTCTCACGGCGTCCTCCCACGCGCATCGTATATTGCAAAAGGAACCCGCGTTTCGCAACGGGCGAAGGTCCGAACTCCGCCACCGCGTCGAACGTATTCGGGTAGTCCCAATTGTCTTCGAAGGCGAATTTTCCGCCTGCGGCGAAAACCTTCTTAGGCCAGTTGACGCCCATCGCCCAAAGAACAATATCGAAGTGGTGAACGCCCCACGCCACTTGGTGCCCGGCGCCGGAGACGCGGAACCAGTCGTAACCGTAGTTGTAGTAAATGTTCGGGTTGTAAGCGCGAAACGGCGAGGGACCTACATAGAAGTCCCAATCCAGTTCCGGCGGCGGCGGACAATCGGGCGGCGACCCCGGTCCGGGCCAGTAGTTTTCGTAATCCCAGACCCGCACTTCGGAGATATCGCCGAGCTTTCCCGCGCGGATCAACTCGACGGCTTCGCGGTAGTGCCACTGGCTGCGCTGCTGGGTTCCCACCTGAACGATGCGGTTGTACTTGCGCGCCGCCCGGATGGCGAAGGGCCCCTCGCCAATCGAATTGCCCAGCGGTTTTTCCAGATACACGTCCTTGCCTGCTTGACAGGCGGCGATGGTGGGCAGCACGTGCCACTGCTGATTGGAGGCGATGATCACCGCGTCAATAGACTTATCTTCGAGCAGCTTCCGGTAATCTTTGTAAGCCGCCGCTTTGCCTCCGGCTCGCTTTTGCCCGTCGGCAAGATGCTTGGAGTTAACGTCGCACACCGCGGCGAACTGCACTCCCCCCAGCGCAAGGAAACGCGGTATCAACAGCCCTCGTCCTCGCGCTCCGCAGCCGATCAACCCCAACCGGATGGTGTCATTCGGCCCAAAACGTTTTTGGGCGCGGGCCGCAACCGCCCCGCCGGCCGCGCCCATAAAGACACGCCGGGTAGTTCTGCTTGACATCACCGCACAGTGTATCGCTTCTGGCTTAGCCGTGCCGGGGGCGGCGTACGGGCGCCAAGCCGGGGACCGGCAGGTTAGAATGTGAGCCGCAGGCCGAACTGGATGCTCCGGGGACTGCGGGCGGAATTAACCACCCCGAAGCCGGAGGCGCCGAAGACCCGCCCCGGAATCCCAAAGTTAGGGTGATTCGTGGCGTTAAACATCTCGCACCGGAACTGCAGCTTGCGCGTCTCGCTTCCCAACTGGAAGTTTCGCAGAATCGACAGGTCGATCGTTGTGACGCCGTCAGCACGGAGGATATTGACTCCCTGATTGCCAAAAGTGGCTGGCGCCGGTTGTGAGAAGGCCGCCGTATCGAACCAGCGTAACAACGTGCGTTCGCTCTTGGGCAAATTGGGGTTGCGCGAGACATCGGCGCGCAATGCGCCGATCGCGGAGTACACCGTGTTTGTCTGGGTGGTGACGGTGAACGGGGGGCCGGAGTGCGCCGTGAAGACGCCGCCGAGGCTCCAGCCGCCCACTATGTGGCGCAAGGGCGAATTGTTCAGGTATGCGCGGCCCCTCCCAAGCGGCAGCTCCCAGACGCCGCTGAGCGTCAGCCGGTGGGGGATGTCGTTTTCCGAAGGACCGTAATCAGCCCGGCGGTTGTAAAGATTCGAATATGGGCCGCCTTCGGCGCCCAGGACCGATCCGCCTTCATTAGTATTATTCAAGTTCTTGGACCATGTGTAGGTGCCCAGGAAGTTGAAGCCCCTGGCGAAGCGCCTTTCAGCGCGAAGGAGCATGGCGTGGTAGTTGGTCACGCCGAGGGAAGGAAGGTTGATGGTGACGTTGCTGAACTGCGGGAACGGCCGGTCCGCCTGGGTCGATACGGGAGTCAACCTTTCGGGCCGCACTTGGTTGATGCCCATGTTGCTGCTGGCCAGCTTGCGGGACAGGTTGGCGAGGTATCCCGCTTCGATCAGCCAGCCGCCGCCAATGTCGCGTTGGATCGTCACGTTATGCTGCATCGAATAGCCGGTCCGCCGGTTCTCTTCATAGAAAGTTACCGCCGTAGTCGTCGCTTGTCCGACCCGCACAGCCCCAAAGGAATCGTTGAGCGGCGGTTTGGTGGCGGTATAACCCGGCACGCCGTCCTGGAGCCGGAACGGAATCGTGACGCCATTGTCTGGCGAGTTGATGCTGGCTGAGAGCTCGAAGCCGAGCGAGGCCGATGACGGTGCGCCGGCATCAAACGGGTGGGCATAAAACACGCCCCAGCCGCCGCGCACCACGGTACGCCCTGAACCAAATGGCTTCCAGGCGAAGCCGAACCGGGGGCCAAAGTTGTTCATGTCGGTGTCATACGGCGTGGTGCGGAAGCCGTCGACGCCCATGAAACGCACTACGCCCGGCGTGCCCGAAACAGGATTGATCCGGTTGAGGTCGAAGCCATTCATCCGCTTGTTGATGTCATAGATAGGCGTATCGGTTTCCCACCGCAGACCGAGGTTGAGCGTCAGATTGCGGTGCACGGTCCAGTCGTCCTGAACGAACCAAGCGTAATACCAGGAACGGCGGTCCAGGACTTCCGTTTCCCGGGCGGAGAAGCTCGTGGGCGCGCCCACTAGCAGCGACGCCAGACCGTTGCCGCTGGCGGCGACTCCGGGTTGCCCGGTCGGCTGTGTGGGGAAAGTAAAGCTGCCTGAAGCGGTGGGACGGTTAATCTCGAAATTGAACGACGGGCGTATCTCGCCACCGAACTTAATAGCATGCCGGCCGCGAATCCAGGTGGTGATGTTTGACCACTGGAACTGCTGGATCGGGAATTGCCGCCGTTCCTGGTTGGTGCTTCCTATGCCTTGAAAGCCCGCGACGCTGAAGCCAGGGAAGGCGAAGTCCGGGACGCCTTTCAAGCCCAGCTTGGAAGGCCAACCGCCACCGAGGCCGTGAGACTTCGCGTGATTGACGCGATTGCCATAATTGAAGCGGAACTCGTTGATCAGGGTCGGAGAGAAAGTGCGCGTGTAAGCTCCATAAAAGAAGTTCTGGTGCCGCACGGCCGCTGAGCGGGGGTCGGCGGCGATGTTGACGAGATAAGTCGTGTAGTCCAGGTCGTCGCTATTGTACAGATAACGCAAGCTCAGGCGGTCCTGGCTGGTTGCGTTAATGTCGCCCTTGACCAGGAAAGCATTCCTGGTGAGGATTTGCACAAAGTTCGTGGCGTAATTGTTTGCGCCGGTTATATTAGAGGGCGGTTTGTTCGGGAGGGGCCAGAAGGGCAGTAAATTCTTGGCCACGGCGTCGATGCGCGAAGCCGGGATGACATTGCCGGGAAATTGAGTGCGCACCGCCCGGCCGGCCTCCGTACGGGTGGTGTTCGGATCATAGATCGGGATCACAGCGCCGGCCGCATTGAACGTTTTCGAGAAGTCGCCGGCGCGCTGCTCGGCGGTCGGAGTGGTGTACTGCGTGGTGAAGCCGTCCCTGCGCCGGGAGCCCTCATAAGCGAAGAAGAAGAAAGCCTTGTCACGGCCGTTGATCAGCTTCGGAATCATGACTGGCCCGCCCACGGTAGCGCCGAACACGTTATAGCGAAGCGGGGCGCGCTGCTTTTGACCGTTCACGAACGGCGCAAAGAAATTAGCCGCGTCCAGTTTTTCATTCCGCAAATACTCGTAAGCCGAACCACGGACCGAATTGGTGCCGGATTTGGTGGTGGTCAGGATCACGCCGCCGGCTGACCCCCCATATTCGGCGGCATAATTGTTAGCCAGGACCTTCACCTCGGCCACTGTCTCAACCGGCGGGTCCGTATCCACCTGCCCGATGCCGAGTCGCATGTTCTGGATGTTGCCGCCATCCATGTAGAAGTTCTGGGACTGAGTGCGCCCGCCGGCCAACGAAAAATTGGGCTTGCCACCGGAGTCGTAATTCACGAACACCGCCGCGCCGGTGATGCGGATGATGTTCATCGTCCGCCGGTCGCCGAGCGGCATGTCCTCAATATTGCGCGCTTCGACGAGCTGGCTTTGATCAGAAGTGCGCGTTTCCAAGAGCGACGCCTGCGCGGTGACGGTGACGCTCTCGGAAATGGCGCCGACTTCCAATTGAATGGCTAGCTCCAGAACCTGCCCTGTCGTCAGAGTGAGGTTCTCCCGAACGAAACGGCGGAAACCCTCTTTCTGGGCAGTGATCGTATATGCGCCGATGGGCAGCGCCGGCAGCGAGTAGAAGCCGGTGTTGTTGGATCGTGTGCGGAAAACAGCCCCGGTTGCGGCGTTCGTAGCCGTGACCTCGACGTCCGGAACCAGCGCCCCTTGCACATCGCTGACGATCCCGCTCACCGAAGCCTGCGGCGACTGCGCGGGAAGAATCGTTGCGGCCGCCCATGCAGCGGCCAGAGCAAGTAGAAACCTTTTCATCTCTCTCACCCCTTAAAACACCTTCCTGTTCCTGTTAGGCACAAGCCGTATCCGGGTATTTTATCGCCCACGTGCCGCCGCCGCAACCCCCGTCCGGTCCGCGGGATGAACGGCGGCGCGAGATGTGGTACAACGATACCGAATTCGCGATTGCCGAGGAGGAATCATGCCTGAGCCGTTATCCCACCTCAGCCGCCGGCAGTTCGCCTTGTCGCTGTGCGGCTTCCCGTTCGCTTCCGCGTTCTTCGCGCAGAATTTCCAGTCCATGCCTTGGAACGAGCCGGCGGTGGTGGCGAAAGTGTATCTCGCTTCCAACAACGTGCACTGGCCGAAACCGACTTTGGACGTCGCCGCTGATATAAAGGCCATCGAAGCCCGGCTGGCGGAAGTGCAGCGCATGCACGCCGCGTCGGTTCGTTTCACCGGAGGCGACATCATCCGTACGGATGCGGATGTCAAACCATGGCTGGCGAAACTGGGCGATGCCGATGGGGTCATGATCATCCCGGTCACGCAGCCTACGCCCGGACTCGCGGCGCTGATTGAAAATCTCCCCGTGCCCGCGCTGTATTTTTCGCCTCCCTACGCTTCCCACGGCTGGGCTGCGATCGCCAGGTATCAGAAGGCGGGGCGCAAGATTGATCTTGTCGCGTCCTCGAGCTATGGCGACCTCGACCCGTACATGAAGGCGTTCAAGACGGTCCGGCACCTGCGCAAGAGCAAAGTGCTGGTGGGAACCGCGGCGCCGGCGGGGCGTAAGGCGCAGACGGATGCTTTCCAGAAGCACTTCGGGACGTCGTTTCAGTTCGTCACCGGGAACGAGTTCAAGGACGCCTTCCAAGCGGTCCCCGTCCGCGAAGCGCAGCAGGAAGCGGACCGGTTCACTCGCGGCGCGCTGCGGGTGCTGGAAGTGAAGCCGCAGGAAGTGGTCGATGGCTTGCGGTTTTATCTCGCGCTAGGCAACATGCTCAAACGCGAGAAAGCCAACGCCATCACCATCGATTGCTTTGGCACCTTGAAGGCCAACACCCTGCCCGGGTACCCTTGCATCGCCTGGTCGAAGTTCAATGACGTTGGGTTGTATGGGGTCTGCGAAGCGGATATTCAATCCACGATGACCCAGATGCTGGTGACGTCTTTTACCCGCATGCCCGGTTTTGTCTCCGACCCGGTCTTTGACACAAGCCGCAATGAAGTCATCCATGCGCACTGTGTTTCAGCCACCAGGATGAAGGGCATCGACGCTCCTCCGTCGCCTTACATCATCCGAAACCATTTGGAGACGAACGAAGGCGCCGTGGTGCAGGTGCTCATGCCGTCGAATGAAACCATCACGGTGGGGCGGTTCATGGGTCCCACGCAATTTCTGATCTCGACAGCCGAGGTCACCGGCGCTGTGGACTCAGACCGCGGTTGCCGCAGCCAGATCCGGACCCGCGTGGCGAACGCGGAGAAATGGTTGAAAAACTATCAGGCGGGCCTGCACCGCGTGATCTTCTATGGCGATCATGTCCGCAGCATCGAGATGATGGGACGCTTGATGGGGTTCTCCGTGGTCCACGAAATGTGAGCGCAGGAAGAAGAGGCATGACAGGGGCGAGCGCATGACGCCTTCTTCGGGCGGCCCGCAATTCGGCGAATGGAAGGCGCCGGGTCATCACCTGACAGTGGAGTATGACCGGGCGGTCATGAATCAAATCGCCGCTGCCGTGATGGCGGCGTTCCAAGCCGGGCCCGGTCTCGCCGTGGAGGTGGGCGGCGTGCTCTACGGGGAGGTTATGCCGGATCGCATCCGGATTCGCGCGTGGCGCGAGGCGGCAAGAGGCAGCACCGAGTTTCCAAGGCTCGCGCTGTCAGACGCTGCGGCGGCTGAGATCGCACGGCTGCTCGACGCCCCGAACTGGGACCCTAAGCTGCGCGGCTTGGTTCCTGTAGGCTGGGCTCAATCGACCAACCGCCGGGCTATCGTACTGGCTGACGCGGCGGCTCAGGTCTTCGACCGCTTCTTCAAAGCGGCGTGGCAGGTCGCTTTGATTATCCGTCCCGCTTACCAGAGGCCGACCATGGCCGCGTTTTTCGTTCGCGACAATTCGGGTCAAGTGCGGGAGGGAGGTGGGGCGCACGAATTCAAACTGCTTGACCCCGGCGAGGCGCCCTCAGCCCCGGCTGATGTCCCGGGGAGGGCTGCTGCGATTGAGGCGCCGCTGTTCGCCGAGGAGGAGCCGCAGCCGGCTCGCCGGTTCTCCAAGTGGTGGTTCGTGGTGATAGGGCTCTTGGTCGCGGCGGTGGCGGCGTGGTTCAGTGCGCCTGTTTGGACGGGTAAGCCCGCCCTGCCGGCCATCCGCCTCGCGGTTTCCGACCGCGAGCAGCAACTGCGCGTGAGCTGGGCGCCGGATGCCCAACTGGTTCAGGAGAGCGTGCGCGCCGCATTAGAAATCGAAGATGCGGGCCATACCGTACGGCGCGAACTCGGGCGGGGCGAGATCGCTTCAGGCGAGCACTTGCACCGGCGGACCGGAGAAGATGTCACCGTGCGAATGACGTTCGAGCGGGTTGGAAAGGAGCCGGTCACTGAGTCCATCCGTTTCGTGGGCCGCTCGGGCGGGCAGGGCGAAGACAGCGCGGCGCTGCGGCGGCGCATCAAGGAGCTCGAGGCGGAGCTGGAAAAGACCCGCCGCGAAGCGCGGGCTGAGGCCAGCCGCGCGAGCCAGTTCGAACGGGCCTACAAGGCGTTGCAACAGCGGCTGGAATCCGCCTCTCCCAATCCCGATTGAGGCGCAAGTTTTACATCGGCGTCTCCCGACTCGTCATCATAAGGGCGTTCCGGCAAAACGGAAAGCTTCCAAGGAGGGGTAACACAAATGAAAACCTTTGTAGCCGTGTTCGCCATGGCTTGCACGTTCATCGCCGCGCCTGCGTTGCTGGCCGGTGATCACCACGGAAAGAAAGACATCGTCGACACCGCCATATCGGCTGGACAGTTCACGACGCTTGTGAAGGCGGTTCAGGCGGCGGGTTTGGTGGACACTTTGAAGGGCGAAGGCCCGTTCACGGTGTTCGCTCCCACGGACGAAGCATTCGCGAAGCTGCCGGCGGGGACGATCGAGTCTCTGCTGGCCAACCCGGATAAGCTGCGCCAGGTCCTGACGTACCATGTAGTGCCGGGTAAAGTGATGGCCTCGGATGTGGTGAAACTGTCGAAGGCTAAGACCGTTCAGGGGCAGGAAGCCACCATTAAGGTCTCCGGGGGTAAGGTGAAGATCGACAACGCGCAGGTTGTGAAGACCGACATCATGACCTCGAACGGCGTCATCCACGTGATTGACTCCGTCATTCTGCCGCGCAGCTAGCGTTGCATCTCGACAAGCAGACTTACGCCTCCGGGCTGGCCCGGGGGCTTTTTATTTTGACGGCATAATGTAGAGATGGCGGCGGGTGGCGAGCTGATGATCATCGAAGGCGTCGCGTGCCGCCTCTTTGCGGCGGAACAGCCGGAGCAAGCCCCTTTAGCCGTTTCTATCGGCGCCGCTGCGTCCTGCGCTTGGCTGTGTGAACACTCCGGATGCCGCATATTGACCGCTGACGCCGGCGGGGTGGTTTCCGGCGTTGAAGGCGCCGTTCGGTTGCTCCTGTCGGCGGGCGCACAGGCGGTCATCGGCGTGAAAGAGGGCGGGAATTTAGCTGCTTTGGCGGCTCGTGACGCCGCCGGCGCCCTGATGTGTCAGCTTCTGGTCTTTGCCGCCTTGGACGCAACAGCCGCGGAAGCTCGCGATTGGGCAGGCGCTCCGCCCACCCTCATCATCACGAGTGAACGCGACCCGTGGCGGGAGCAGTCCGAAAGGTTTGCCCGGAGGCTCGAGGCGTTCGGAACGCCGGTCGAACTGGCGATTGTCGAGGAAGTCTCGGTTGCGGCGGAATCGGAAGCCTTGTGGCTATGCGCGGAGCGGTTGCGCGACGTGTTTGGGCTGCCGGCGCCGGTTCCAATCGGCGACGTTTTGGACCTGCATACCGTGCACCCGAAGGACGTCCGCGCCGTGGTCGAAGAGTACTTGCGGGAGGCAAGGGGCCGCGGCTTCCGGCAGGTGCGTCTGATTCACGGACGCGGCATCGGAGTGCAGCGGGAAATCGTACGCAGCATCCTGGCGCGCACTCCGTTTGTGCATTCTTTCGGCGATGCCCCACCCGAAGCCGGCGGCTGGGGCGCCACCCTCGCCCGATTTCGGTGACAGGCTGCGCCACTTCCTCTCCGGAAAAGAACTGCTCATTCCTGTCGCAGCCACGGCTCCTCCCGCCATTTCCGAAACGGCGAATCATTCGCCGGCGACGAATTTTGTAGAGTGGGGGGATGGGGTTGTCGCATGAGACCCGGTTGCGGGTGAGGTATGCGGAGACGGATCAGATGGGGGTGGTGTACCATTCCCACCATATCGTTTGGTTCGAAGTGGGGCGCGTTGAGCTATGCCGGTCGCTCGGCGTCCGCTACCGCGACATGGAAAGGGACGGCATCCTCCTCGCGGTGGCGGAGGTCAACTGCCGCTATCTCTCCCCCGTCCGGTACGACGACGAAATTATTGTAAAGGCCACTGTCGACGAGGTGAGCACCCGCATGATTCGATTCGGTTACGAAATCCGCGTCGCCGAAGACGGACGCCTCGCGGCGCGGGGTTACACCAAGCACCTGTTCTGCGACCGGAACCTTAGGCGGATCCAACTTCCGGAGCACTATCAGCAAGCTTTCGGGCTGGTTTGCTATACTCAAAGTTCAAGATGAAGGTTGCCCGTCACATCCATCATCACCATCACCGGCACGCCGTGCCGCGACGGGCCAGCCTGTAAACGGAAGAATCCAGCATTCGAGCCAAGCCCGCCGCGAACCCGGCGGGCTTTTTGGTTTTATGAGGACGAAGACACAGCCATGGAACTCGATTTCAGCAAACTCGACGGTCTGATCACCGCGGTGATCCAAGACCACGCCTCCGGAGAAGTGCTCATGGTGGGCTTCATGAACGAAGAGGCTTACCGCAAGACCGTGGAAACCGGATTCGCGACTTTCTACAGCCGCTCTCGCAAGAAGCTGTGGACGAAAGGCGAGAGTTCCGGCCACCGCCTCGTGGTCAAGGAGATCCGCGCCGATTGCGACGCCGACACCCTGCTGATCAAGGCGCAGGCGCTCGGTCCGGGCGTCTGCCACGAAGGCTACCGGAGTTGCTTCTTCCGCAAGTTGGAAAACGGCCAGTGGACCACCGGCGGCGAACGCGCCTTCGACCCCGCCGGCGTGTATGGAGGCAAAGCATGAACCGCCTGAAGCTCGGCATACCCAAGGGCAGCCTTGAAAACGCCACGGTGGACCTGTTCCGCCGCGCCGGCTTTAACATCAACGTCAGCAGCCGCTCTTACTTCCCTTCGATCGACGACCCCGAAATCGAGTGCATGCTCATCCGGGCGCAGGAGATGGCGCGCTACGTCGAAGACGGCGTGCTCGACGCCGGACTCACCGGACGCGACTGGGTTCTCGAGAACGAAGCCACGGTGGTCACCGTCGCCGACCTGATCTATGCCAAGCAGAGCTTCGGGAAAGTGCGCTGGGTGCTTGCCGTGCCTGAAAGCTCGCCCGTCCAATCGGTCAAGGACCTCGAAGGCAAGATCATCGCCACGGAACTCGTGGGCGCCACGCGGCGCTACCTCGAACAGCACGGCGTAAGAGCCAAAGTCGAATTCAGTTGGGGCGCCACCGAGGTGAATCCTCCTGTGCTCGCCGACGCCATCGTTGAAGTCACGGAAACCGGCTCGTCCCTGCGAGCCAACAAGCTGCGCATCGTAGAAACGGTCATGGAGTCGAATACTCAACTGATCGCCAACGTCGATTCCTGGAAGGACGAATGGAAGCGGCGCAAGCTCGAAGACATCAAGATGCTGCTCGAAGGAGCGATCAACGCTTTGGGCAAGGTGGGGTTGATGTTGAATGTGCAAAGGAAGGATCTGCCCCGCGTGCTCGAAGTGCTGCCCGCGCTCAAAAAGCCCACGATCTCGGCTCTGAGCGACGAGGAGTGGCTAGCGGTGAACACCATCCTCGACGAGTCCACCGTGCGGCTCATCATTCCCCGGCTGAAGGAAGCCGGCGCGCAAGGGATCGTCGAGTATCCTCTGAATAAGATCGTGATGTGACCATGATACGGATTGTCAGCGCCGGCGCGGTCGGCCCGATTCTAGCCCGTAAGGCGGCCCGTTTCGCTGAAGCGGAAGCCGCCGTCCGCCCGATCCTCGAAGCCGTCCGGCGCCGGGGAGACCGGGCTCTTGTCGAATACGCGCGCAAGTTCGACGGCTTCTCGCGGAAGAGCGTCGCCGTCGCCCAAGCCGATTTGGACGCAGCCGCGCGGCGCCTCACCCCGGCATTCCGCAAAGCCGTGCGCCAAGCCGCCCGCAACATCCGCGCCTTCGCCCGGCTTCAACTGCCCCGCGCCAGGAGCGCCGTGATCGCGCCGGGAGTCAAGGTGGGCCAGATCGTCCGCCCGCTCGACACCGTGGCGGCTTATGTTCCCGCCGGGCGCTTCCCCTTGCCTTCGACGGTCATGATGACCGTCATCCCGGCGCAGGTGGCAGGCGTCCCCAACATCTGTGTGGCCACGCCACGCCCGGTGGACGCGATCTTCGGGACTGCGGCTCTGCTCGGCCGCACGCGGGTGTTCGAGATGGGCGGGGCGCAAGCCATCGCCGCTTTCGCCTATGGCACCAAGACGGTGCCGAAAGCCGACCGCATCGTCGGTCCCGGAAACATCTATGTCGCCGCTGCCAAGAAACTGCTCGCCGGCGAAGTGGGCATCGACTTCATCGCCGGTCCTACTGAGATCCTGATCCTGGCTGAAGACGGCGAACCGTCGTGGATTGCCGCCGACATGCTCGCTCAAGCCGAGCATGACGCGGACGCCTCAGCCATTTTGCTCACGACCTCCAAACAGCTCGCTCTCGCCGTGGCGCGCAAGATCGAAATTCAGCTCGCGACGCTTCCGACGGCTGCCGTAGCCCGGCGCTCCATTCGCGCCAATAGCGCCATCATCCTCGTGGACTCCATGGAACAGGCCATTGAGCTTTCCAACCGCTTCGCTCCGGAACACCTCAGCATCCCGGATGCGGCGTTGCTTCCCAAAGTCCGCCACGCCGGAAGCGTCTTCATCGGACCTACGAGCCCCGAAGCGGCGGGCGATTACGCCTCCGGACCGAATCACGTCCTGCCGACCTCCGGCGCCGCCCGCCTGCGCGGGGGGCTTTCCGCGGCGGATTTCGTCAAGGTCATATCGACGCAACAGCTCACCCCCGCCGCCCTGAGGAGCCTATCGGAGGCGATCACTACTCTCGCGCGCGCCGAAGGTTTGGAGGCGCACGCGCGCAGCGTGGAGGTGCGCCTTGGCTGAACTCACCCCCCGGCAAGCCGTATTGCGCATGGCGCCTTACTCGCCGCCCACCGGCGGACGCCAAGGAAAACTGCGCCTCGACTTCAACGAGAACACCGTCGGTTCGTCGCCCTCCGTGGTCGAATTCCTCAAGCAGCATCTTTCGGAAGAGGGGCTCGCCGTGTATCCGGAATACAACGACGCGCGCTCCGAAATCGCTGCTTTCTTCAACGTCACGCCCGAGCAGCTTGTGCTCACTAACGGCACCGATGAAGCCATTCAGTTGCTCGTCAACACCTACGTGGATAGCGGAGCGGGCGTTTTGCTGCTCAAACCCTCGTACGCTATGTACCGGTTCTATGCCGAGGTCGCCGGCGCGTCCATCGTCGAGATTCCGTACGCTGGGGACAATCTGGAATTCCCGGTGGATGAATTCCTTGCCGCCATCGACAGCCGCATTCGTGCGGTGATGATCGCCAATCCAAACAACCCCACCGGCAGCGCCATAGGTTTGGACACGGTGGAGAAAGTGCTGGAGCGGGCGCCCGGCGCCGCGGTGCTCATCGACGAAGCTTACTTTGAGTTTTTCGGCGTCACGGCGCTTGGTCTCATCCCCAAGCACCCCAATCTTTTTGTCTGCCGGACGTTCTCCAAAGTTTACGGCATGGCGGCGCTGCGCCTTGGCTGCCTGATGTCGGCAGCCGGGAATTGCGCCTACTTGAGAAAGGCGCAGTCCCCTTACAGCGTCAATGCGCTCGCCGCGCTCGCCGCCCGCGCCGCGATCCGCGACGGGGAATACATCGCCCGTTACGCCGCGGAAGTGCGCGAAGCACGCGCCATGATTTACGCGGGTTTCGAACGCCTCGGCATACCCTACGTGCCGAGCCAAGCCAATTTTGTGCTATTCCGCGCCGGCGCGAGAGCCATCGAAATCCGCGACAAGCTGCGCGAAAAGAACATCCTGGTGCGCGACAGGAGCTATGAACTGCCGGGCTGCGTGCGCGTGACGGTGGGAACCCGCGAGCACGCGCAACGTTTTCTCGATGAATTGGAGAAGATTTGGTGAACGGGCGGGGAGTCATCGCATTCGACATGGACGGCGTCCTGGTGGACGTCACCGAGTCCTACCGCGAAGCCATCGTGCGCACGGTGGAGCACTTCACCGGACGGCGCATCGAGCGGGAACTGATCCAGCAATACAAGAATTCCGGCGGCTATAACAATGACTGGAAGTTGTCGCAAAGGATCGCCGCCGATCTCGGCGTTCAGGTGGACTACGACACGGTGGTGGACTACTTCAACCGGATCTTTCTGTACAACGGGGAAGAAAGCCTCATTCACCGCGAACGCTGGATCGCCGAACGCGACCTTTTGGCGCGTCTCGGGCTGCGCTTTGATTTCGCCATCTTTACCGGGCGCTCGCACACGGAAGCCGGGGTGACCTTGAACCGCTACGCCCCGGACGTCCGGTTCCAACCCCTGATCTGCGCCGAGGATGTTGAGCACCCGAAACCCCACCCGGAGGGCTTGACCAAGATCGCCGCCGCCTACCCGGGGCGAAAGCTCTGGTATGTCGGCGACACCGTGGATGACGCGCGCTGCGCCCGCGCAGCGGGGGTGGACTTCGTCGGCGTGGCGGCGCCGGGCGCGCCCGGATCGGCGGAATTGCGCGAACTGTTGCGCGCCGAAGGCGCCGCCGCCGTGATCGACAATATCAATCAACTGGAGAGCGTGCTGTGAGAACCGCCAAGGTGGAACGGATCACCCGCGAGACGCAGATCCGCGGCGAACTGCGCCTGGAAGGACGCGGGCGTTATCAAATTGCAACCGGGATCCGCTTCCTCGACCATATGCTGGAGCTCTTCGCCAAACACGGCGGCTTCGACTTGAAGCTGGAAGCCAAAGGCGATCTCGACGTCGATCAACACCACACGGTGGAAGACGCGGGCATCGTGCTCGGGCAGTTGTTCAGCCGCGCGCTCGGCGACAGGAAAGGCATCAACCGAGCCGGCTACTTCGTGATGCCGATGGACGAAACGCTGGCGGTGGCGGCGGTGGATCTGGGCGGGCGCCCGGCGCTCGTCTATAAGGACCTGGTGAAGGTTCGTATGGTGGGCGATCTCCAAGCCGAGCTCGCCGAAGATTTTTTCCAAGGTTTCGCCGTCCACGCAGGCGCGAATCTCCACCTCAAAGTGCTCTACGGGCGTTCGAGCCACCACAAGCTGGAAGCAATCTTCAAGTGTTTCGCGCGGGCTATGAAGTTCGCCTGCTCGAAAGACAAGCGGCTTAAGGACGAGCTGCCGTCCACCAAGGGTTTGTTATGATCGCCATCTTCGACTACGGCGCCGGGAATTTGCGCAGCGTCGAAAACACGCTCGCCGAAATTGGCGCTCCTTACGCTCTGGTGCGCGACGCCGCAGGTTTGGAACGGGCGTCGAAGATCATCCTGCCCGGCGTGGGTCATTTTGGTCAGATGTTGCGGGCGCTCGATCAAATGGGCGTGCGGAACGTTCTGAAGGAGCGCATCCGGGCGGGCGTGCCGTTCCTCGGCATTTGCCTCGGTTTGCAGGCCCTGTTTGAGCGTAGCGAAGAGGCTCCGGAACTTGCCGGGCTGGCGCTTTTCCCCGGAACGGTGCGGCGGTTCCCTGAGGGCGTCCGGGTTCCTCACATGGGCTGGAACGATCTCGAAGCCGTGAGACCATGCCGTCTCCTCCGCGGCTTGCCCGCCCGCCCGTTTGTCTACTTCGCCCACAGCTACTACGCTCCGGTGACGGAAGCCACCGCCGCGATTTGCACCTACTCGACGCCCTACACCGCCATCCTTGAAAGCGGCGACACGTTCGGCGTGCAGTTCCATCCGGAAAAATCCGGACCGGTAGGGCTGGCGATCATGCGCAATTTCGTGGAGGTTTAAAAGCATGCTGGCCAAGCGGATCATCCCCTGCCTCGACGTCACCGCCGGACGGGTGGTGAAGGGGGTCAATTTCGTCAATCTGCGAGACGCCGGCGATCCGGTCGAGCTCGCCGGGCGGTACAACGAACAGGGCGCGGACGAACTCGTCTTCCTCGACATCACCGCCTCGAGCGACGCCCGCGACATCATGGCGGACGTGGTGGCGCGCACCGCCCGCCGCGTCTTCATCCCGCTCACCGTGGGCGGCGGAATCCGTTCGGTGGCGGACGGACGCAAGATTCTGATGGCGGGCGCCGACAAGGTCAGCGTGAATACCGCCGCCGTTCGCCGCCCCGAGTTGATCACCGAGTTGAGCCTCGAATTCGGCTCGCAGGCGGTGGTTCTGGCGATCGACGCCAAGCGGCGCGCCCCCGGCGCGTGGAACGTGTACACGCGCGGCGGGCGGGATGACGAAGGCATTGACGCCGTCGAGTGGGCGCAGCGCGGCGAGGCGCTCGGCGCGGGCGAGATCCTGCTGACCTCCATGGACACCGACGGCGTGCAAACCGGTTTCGACTGCGAACTCACCCGCGCCGTCTCCCGCGCCACGAATATTCCGGTCATCGCTTCCGGAGGCGCCGGCAAGCCCGAGGATTTCCTCCGGGTGCTGACCGACGGCGAAGCGGACGCAGCTCTGGCGGCGTCGATCTTCCACTTCGGAACCTACACGGTGGCGGACTTGAAGGAATATTTGGACCGCCACGGCATCCCGGTGAGGTACAACCCATGATCATCCCCTGCATCGACCTGATGGACGGGCGCGTCGTGCAGCTTGTGCAAGGGCGCGAGAAGGCGCTCGAAGGAGACGCCCCGCTGG
>FWPV01001708.1_pt1 | contig 36131 bp, 35 predicted proteins | sample 2228371 | NCBI WGS metagenome assembly FWPV01 (sample SAMEA103939776, study PRJEB20133) | metagenome | reverse complement strand
GGAAGAAGGGGGTTTTCTCGATGTCGCGCAGGATGGCGACGCGGTCGTCCTCCCAGCCGAGACCGCGATAGCCGCCGGCGCCGGCTCGACTGTCGAGGTCCGCGATACCGTCCTCGATCAGCTTCTTGTGGGCCTCGTCCTTGCCCGCCCGGTCGTCCTGCCCCTTGACGGCAATGGCATAGAACCGGTCGGCGAGCTGGTCGTGCGGATAGATGTCGCGCGCGAGCTTGATCAGTGTCGCCATGGTTTCCGGCTTCAACGCCTTGGCCTCGACCGCCCAGGCGGCCTCGGGACAGATGACCGCCGAGCCGCTGATCACCAGCAGCGCGCCGACCGTGCCGCTGCGTTTCAACAGCTCGCGGCGGGAAATCCCATTCGATTTTTCGTAAAGCGTGACCACGTCATTCTCCTCCCAGGATCGTGTGGCGATGTCGGCGGCATCCTCCTCCTTGAAGATCCGCCGGTGGACGGCGCGGCTGTCCGCGCCTGCCCGTCTCGTCGGCAAGACCGCCGGCTCCTCCAACCCGCCGGACCATGCCCTTACTTGAAGCGCCCGTGGCGCTGCAGGACCTCGATCTTGTAGCCGTCGGGATCCGTGATGAAGAAGAAGCGTGCGAGCAGTGCACCGTCGCGATTGAACTCGACGATCTTGCCGGGGTTGAGACCGAGCGCCGTGATACGGCCGTGCTCCGCATCGAGGTCCGCCACGCTGACGGCCAGATGGCCGTATCCCGTGCCGAGCTCGTAGTCCTCTTCCCGCCCCTTGTTGACGGTCAGCTCCAGCTCGAACTCGCTTTCGGCATTGCTCAGATAGATGAGCGTGAACGTGTCGAAGTCGAGACGTTCGGCAATGTCGAGACCGAAGGCCTTGCGGTAGAAATCGACCGATCGGGCCTCTTCCAGGACCCGGATCATCGAATGGATCATTTTCGCCAAGGGATGCTCCTCGTTTCAGGCAAATCATCGAATGATCGAAGTTTCCCACGGCGCCTGCAAATCGGGTAGCAGCCGGCTACCGCACACCGAATTTGGCGCGGTTTCCCCCGTCATTCCCGGGGGGATCCAAGGTCCCGACGATTTGCGAAATTGACCGGTGTCACGGCCCGCCGCATAATAGACGGCAAAACAAGAATTGCCGGAGGAGCATGCCATGTGTGAAGTCTTCGCAGGACAGGACCCCGCCCGCTACCGCGCCGTGAACCGCTCGGTGCGCATTGCCGGCCATTCCACCAGCATTCAGATCGAGGCGGCATTCTGGGATCTGATCGACGAGATCGCCGCAAGCCAGGCGATGTCGACCTCGCGCTTTCTCTCGACGCTCTACGACGAAGCGCTGGAAATTAACGGCTCCGTCTCGAATTTCGCTTCGCTGCTGCGCACCAGCTGTCTGATCTACCTGATGGGCAAAGCGCAGCATCCCGAGAGCCACCAGGAATTTCACATCATCGCCGCCGAGTGAGCGGCAAAAGACAAAGCGCGGCCCGGACGTGCGTCGGGCCGCGCTTGCGTTTCGGTCGCCGTCTTGGGTCGGCGCCGACAGTGTCGACCTTATTCCGCCGGCTGAAGCGCGGCAGTCTTTTCCTCTTCCAGGTAGACGCGACCACCCAGTGCGGCGTGCATCAGATGCTCGTCCAGTTCGCCTTCCCATCGAGCGACGACGATGGTTGCCACGGCATTGCCGATGAAGTTGGTGAGCGCGCGGCACTCTGACATGAAACGGTCGATACCGAGGATCAGCGCCATGCCGGCGACCGGCACGGAGGGAACCACCGACAGCGTCGCGGCCAGCGTGATAAAGCCCGCACCCGTGATCCCGGCGGCCCCCTTGGAGCTCAGCATCGCGACGGCCAGAAGCAGGATCTGGTCACCGAGCGACAGATGGATATCCGTCGCCTGGGCGATGAACAGCGCGGCCAGCGTCATGTAGATATTGGTACCGTCGAGGTTGAAGGAATAGCCGGTCGGAATGACGAGGCCGACGACCGAGCGCTTGCAGCCAGCCTTTTCCATCTTGCTCATCAGGCCCGGAAGGGCAGCCTCAGACGAAGACGTGCCGAGAACCAGCAGCAGTTCTTCCTTGATGTAGCGAATGAGCGCGATGATCGAGAAGCCGTTGTAGCGGGCGACCGCACCGAGCACCACGATCACGAACAGGAAGGCCGTGAGGTAGAAGGTGCCGATCAGCATGGCGAGATTGGCGACCGAGGCAATGCCGTATTTGCCGATGGTAAACGCCATGGCTCCAAAGGCACCGATCGGAGCGGCCTTCATCAGGATGGCGACCAGCTTGAAGACCGGGTTGATGACCGCGTGCAAGAAGTCGGTGACCGGCTGGCCGCGTTCGCCGACGAGCGCCAGCGAGATGCCGAACAGCACGGAGAAGAACAGCACCTGCAGGATGTCCCCGTCCGCGAAGGCGCCGACGATGGTGGTCGGGATGATGTTCATCAGGAACCCGACGATCGTCGCGTCATGGGCCTTCTCGGTATAGGTCGCGACCGCCTTTGCATCGAGCGAGGCCGGGTCGATATGCATGCCGGAACCGGGCTGGATGACATTGGCGACGATCAGGCCGACGACCAGCGCCAGGGTCGAGAAGGTCAGGAAGTAGAGCATGGCCTTGCCGGCCACGCGGCCGACTTTCTTCATGTCGGTCATGCCGGCAATGCCGGTCGACACCGTGAGGAAGATCACCGGCGCAATGATCATCTTCACAAGCTTGATGAAGGCATCGCCGAGCGGCTTCAGCTGGGTGCCGAGATCCGGATAGAAGTGACCGAGCAGGATGCCGGCGAGGATCGCGGCGAGAACCTGAACGTAGAGATGCTTGTAGAAAGGCTGATGGGCGCGCGTCATGTCGCCCGCGGATGCAATCTGCATGATGTCCTCCGTTTCGAGCCCTGTCGGAACACCGTCCGCCTCCCGGGCCCAGTCGTGTGAGCAAGTCCAACGGAAATCCGTTGTCATAACACTCAGCAATCGCCGTGCCAGAGCCGCAGAAGCCAAGCAAGACATTGAAAAAACACAGATAAATCTCTTGGTATGTGAAGCCACATCGGACTTTGTGCGGTTCTTCACACAAACCACTTTCAATCGAGTGCGATATAACGCACACTCAATCCATGTCTGGACAGAGCCCGCCATCCCCCCAAATACCACGACGATCGCCGATCACCGCCGTCCGGCGCGCCTGGATCGCCTTTGCGCTGGTCACGGCCGTCCTGGTTTCGGGCGGTCTCTATGTGTCAGGCGAAATCTCCCGCGAGGGCGCGCTGACCATGGTGAGACAGGACGCGCTCAACGACGCCGGCCTCAAGGGCGCCCTGTTACGGGCCGTGCTTGAACGTCCTCGCGCCCTTCCCCTCGTGCTCGCCGACGACGCGGAGTTGCGCAGCGCGCTGTTTGAGGCGAGCGAAGGGGCAATCGCCCGCCTTGACCGCAAGCTGGAGCAACTGGCGAAGCTCACCAAGGTTTCGGTCATCTACGTCATCCGGCCGGATGGCATCGCCATGGCGGCGAGCAACTGGAATGAACCCGACAGCTTCGTCGGGCGCGACTACGGTTTCCGGGATTACTTCCAGCGGGCCGTCTCGGAAGGCGGCGCGGAACACTATGCGCTTGGCACCGTCAGCAAGCGGCCCGGCCTCTATATCTCACGGCGCGTCGAAGGCGCCGACGGCAGCCTGCTCGGCGTCGTGGTCGTCAAGGTCGAGTTCGACCGCCTCGAACAGGACTGGGGCCTGTCCGGCAAGCCCGCCTTCGTCACCGACCGGCAAGGGATCGTGCTGGTGACGAGCCGTCCGGAATGGCGGTTCCTCACCACGCGGCCCCTCGGCGATGACGAGCGTGCGCACATTCGCGAGAGCCTGCAATTCGGCGCGGCCCCGCTCGAACCGATACCGACATTGGCGGGAGACCTGGATCGCGACGGAACCCTGGTGCGGCTCTCCACGGCGCGCAGTGGCCGCATCGGTACATTCCTGTCGACCGTTCTGCCCGTGGCCGACACGCCCTGGGAGCTTCACCTTCTGACCCCGATCGAGGCGCGACTGACCGCCGCCGCATGGCAGGGACGGCTGCAGGCGCTGGCGGGACTTACCCCGCTCGCCGCGTTCTCGGCCCTCCTGCTCTATCGCTGGCAGCGCGCCCTTCGTCGTCGGGCCGAAGAGCAGGCCGCCCGTGAAGAGCTGGAGCGCAAGGTTACCGAGCGCACCGAGGAGCTGAGCCGCGCCCGCGACCGCCTGCAGACGGAGATCGCCGAGCACCACGCGACGGAAACGCGCCTCCAGACCGTCCAGCAGGAACTCGTCCAGGCGAACCGCCTGGCGATCCTCGGCCAGGTCGCCGCCGGCGTCGCCCACGAAATCAACCAGCCGCTCGCGACCATCCGTGCCTATGCCGACAATGCCGCGACCTTCCTCTCTCGCGGCCAGAGCGCACCGGCCGCGGAAAACCTCACCTTCATCGCCGGCCTCACCGAGCGGATCGGAACGATCACAGATGAGCTCAAGACCTTCGCCCGCAAGGGCCGCGCGGCCGCCGAGCCGGTCGAACTTTCGACCGTCGTCGATGGCGCCCTGCTTCTGCTCCGCAGCCGGTTTTCCGGACGCCTCGACATGCTGCATGTGGCGGCCATCCCGCACGACGTCCGGGTCATGGGCAATCGCATCCGGCTGGAGCAGGTGCTGATCAACCTGTTGCAGAATGCGCTCGAAGCCATGGCCGGCAAACCCGGCGGGCGCATCGACGTCGAGTGGACGGAGACGTCGGAGAAGATGACGGCCATCCGCGTCACGGACAACGGACCGGGCATCGCGCCGGAGATTCTCGACCATCTGTTCACCCCCTTCAACACCTCGAAGGAAGGCGGCCTCGGCCTCGGGCTCGTCATCTCCAAGGACATCGTCGAGGATTACGGCGGCACCCTTTCGGTCGAGAGCGGTCCGGCGGGAACCACCTTCACCGTCACAATGAAAAAGGCAGGGCCATGACCCCGTCAGCGACCACAGACATCTTCCTCATCGACGACGACGACGACCTGCGCCGCGCCACGCGGCAGACCCTGGAGCTTGCCGGCTTTCCGGTTCGTTATTTTGCCAACGCCCGCTCGGCCTTGCAGGCGCTGGAAGTCGACGCCGATGCGGTCCTCGTCAGCGACATCCGCATGGCGGGCATGGACGGCCTCGAACTTTTCGCCCGGGTCCGGTCGATCGATCCGGACCTGCCGGTGATCCTGATCACCGGCCACGGCGACATCGCCATGGCGGTAAAAGCCATGCATGACGGCGCCTATGACTTCATCGCCAAGCCGTTCCCCGCCGACCGGCTGGTGCAGAGCGTCGCCCGCGCGGCGGAAAAGCGCCGGCTGGTCATCGAAAACCGAAGGCTGCGCAGGGCGATGGAGGAGAGCCGGGACGATCTCCCGCTGATCGGCCAGACACCGGCAATGGAACGCCTGCGCCGGACGCTGCGGCAGATCGCCGATACCGACGTCGATGTGCTGGTCGCGGGCGAGACCGGCAGCGGCAAGGAGGTCGTGGCGACGCTGCTGCATCGCTGGGGCAGGCGGCGATCCGGACACTTTGTGGCGCTCAACTGCGGCGCCCTGCCGGAAACCGTGATCGAGAGCGAACTCTTCGGCCATGAAGCGGGCGCCTTCACCGGCGCGCAGAAGAAGCGGATCGGCCGCATCGAGCATTCGAGCGGGGGAACACTCTTTCTGGACGAGATCGAGAGCATGCCGCCGTCCACCCAGGTGAAAATGCTGCGCGTGCTGGAAATGCGGGAGGTCAGCCCGCTCGGAACCAACGAGGTGCGCCCGGTGGACCTGCGCGTCGTCGCGGCCGCAAAGCTCGACCTCGGCAACCCCGCCGAGCGCGGCGACTTCCGCGAGGATCTCTATTACCGCCTCAACGTCGTGACGCTGTCGATCCCGCCGCTGCGCGAACGGCGCGCCGACATTCCCCTGCTCTTCTCGCATTTCCTCGCCCGCGCCGCCGAGCGCTTCAAGCGCGAGACACCCGTCGTGACTAACGAGACCCACCGCCATCTCTCCACCCATGACTGGCCGGGCAATGTGCGCGAACTGGCCCACTACGCCGAGCGCGTCGCGCTTGGGCTTTCGGACCCGCTGCCGGCCGGAACAGCCGCGGCGGCGCCCTCATCCGCCGGACGACAGACGCTGCCGGAACGCATGGAAAGCCACGAGGGCGACCTCATCCGCGAAGCGCTTCGAGAGACCGGCGGCGATGTCCGCCGCACGATCGAGGCCCTCGGCATCCCCCGCAAGACTTTCTACGACAAGCTCCAGCGGCACGGCATCAACCGTGCCGACTTCGAAAACGGCGACTGAAAACCCCCTCGGGCCCTCGCCTCAGAGCGCCCTGGTTTCGGCCAACAGGTTGGCCGCTCCCTTCGCCAGCAGCCCGACATCGGTGCCGACGGCAATGAGAGTGGCGCCCGCCTCCCGCGAAAGCCGGATCATATCCGGATCGGTCGTCATGATGCCGGCGGGCTTGCCAAGCGAGACGACCTTGCGGATCAAAGCGTCCACGGCGGCCATCACGTCGGGGTGGCGGATATTGCCGGTATGGCCCATGTCGGCAGCGAGGTCGGCGGGGCCGACCAGCACGGCGTCGACGCCTTCCGTCGTCACGATCGCTTCGACATTGTCGATGCCGAGGCGGCTTTCGATCTGAACTACGAGGCAGACCTGCTCGTTGGCCGTTTCCACATAGTCGGCGATACGGCCAAAATCAGAAGCGCGGCCAAGGCCGGCGCCCATGCCGCGGATGCCCTCCGGCGGATAGCGGCAGGCGCGCGACAGCCGCAGCGCTTCCTCGCCGGTCTCGACCATGGGAATGAGCAGGCTCTGCGCGCCGATATCGAGCGCCTGCTTGATCATCCAGGTCTCGCCCATCGGCAGGCGGACGACCGGATGGGCCGGATGGCGCGCAACCGCGGCCAGCTGGGCGGCCACCAGCGGGATGTCGTTGGGCCCGTGTTCCGCATCGATCAGGATCCAATCGAAGCCGGACCCCGCAGAGACTTCGGCGGCATGCGGGCTTGCCAGCGCCACCCACAGACCATGCAAGAGTTCGCCCTTGAGGAGCGCTTGCTTGAAGGTGTTGAGGTGTGCGGGCATGGAGGTCTCCTCGAGGCAAGATGATGGCGGCTGCCGCTCTTAGCGTGCGATGATGTTCGCTGCCACCGCACTACCGCAATTGCAGGCAGTGATCCAGACGAGGCAGCGCAAGTTAGGGTCCGATTGAAAAGGCCCATGCGACCGTGATACGAGGGCGCTCCTTCCTCGACGACATCGAAAGAGTGCCATGCTTCCCTGGGTCCAGCTCGATTCCGCCAGCATCCCGGGAGGGGGTGGAGAACTCCGCCTCAAGCGGCGCGGCACCGAATTCTCGATCATGCTCGGCACCAACGAGCTGATGAACAGCCGCTTGAGCGGTTCGGAAGAGGCGCTGGCGACGCTCGCCTGGGAAAGGATCGCCCCGCGCGCGCGTCCGCATGTGCTGATCGGCGGCCTTGGCATGGGCTTTACGCTGCGCGCGGCACTCGCCGTCCTGCCTGCGGATGCGAAGGTGACCGTCGCCGAACTCGTCCCGGCCGTGATCGACTGGGCGCGCGGGCCGATGGCCGATGTTTTCAAGGGCTCGCTCGACGATCCGCGCGTGACGGTGCATGTGGGCGATGTCGGCGCGCTGATCGAACGCTCGCGCGGTGCCTTCGACGCCATCCTGCTCGATGTCGACAATGGCCCGGAGGGGCTGACTCGCCAATCCAATGACGGGCTCTACGATTATGCCGGCCTGCGCGCCTCAAAAGCCGCGCTGCGCCCGAAGGGCGTGCTCGCCGTCTGGTCGTCCGGCCCGGACCAGAGCTTCACGCGACGACTGTCGACCATCGGCTTTGCGGTCAAGGAAGAGCATATCCGCGCCGGCCGCAAACGCGGCGCCCGCCACGTGATCTGGCTCGCCAGCACCGACAAGTCCACCGGCCCGGCAAAACCCTGAACCAGGACGCGACCTGCCCGGCCGCGCGAGCAGTCTATCGGTAGCCTCAACCCCAGAGCGTCTGGCCGGGGACCTGCATGATCGAGCCCTCGTATCGCACCGGCGACGGCCGGTCGGCGGCGAGCAGCAGCGGCCCGTCGAGATCGACGAAACCCGCCCCTTGCGCGACGAAGAAGGCCGGCGCCATGGCGAGCGATGTGCCGAGCATGCAGCCGACCATGATGTCGTATCCGGCGGCCACGGCGGCGTCGCGCATCAGAAGCGCCTCGGTCAACCCGCCCGTCTTGTCGAGCTTGATGTTGATCGCATCATATTTGCCCTGAAGATGGGCAAGCGACGCCCGGTCATGGCAGCTCTCGTCGGCGCAGACGGGAAGCACGCGCTCTATGCCTCTCAGCGCCTCGTCCTTGCCCGCCGGCAGAGGCTGTTCGACGAGCGCGACACCCAGTCGGACCAGCGCCGGCGCCAAGGCCGTGTACTGCTCCACCGTCCAGCCTTCATTGGCGTCGACGATGATGCGCGAGCGCGGCGCGCCGGCGCGCACCGCCTCGATACGACCAAGATCGTCGTCCGTTCCGAGCTTGACCTTGAGAAGCGGCCGGTCGGCATTTTTCTCCGCCGCCGCGCGCATGCTCTCCGGCGTGCCGAGCGACAGGGTAAAGGCGGTCTCCACCGGTGACGGCGCAGGCAACCCGGCAAGCTGCCACACGGGGCAACCCGCCCGCTTGGCCTCGAGGTCCCAGAGCGCGCAGTCGATGCCGTTGCGGGCGGCTCCCGGCGGCAGACGTGTCTGCAGGCCCGAGCGATCAAGGCCCGAGGCCAGATCGCCGGCAAGGTCGAGGATCGTCGCGATCACGCCGTCCACCGTCTCGCCATACCGCGCATAGGGAACGCATTCGCCGCGGCCGACATGCACGCCATCGGTGACCGTCACCGTCACCACCCGGATCTCGGTGCGCGAACCGCGCGAAATCGTGAAGCTTCCCGCGACCGGAAAGACCTCTTCGACGGCGTCAAGCGTCAGACCCTTCGTCATGCTGTGATGTCTCCTTCGACCTTGCGGCGCGCCGCACCGCGAATCGCCGCCCCTTGCGTGTTGCGACATTCCTTTCTATATCCGTCAACAATTAGGTCGAGGCCTCATCGAACGCCGGACTGCAGATTGCCCCAATCCCGCGCCAGCAAGGCTGGTGATGGCAAGAGGGCGCCCCGGCCCTCGCCTTCGAACGCATCAGATTGGCGGAATAGCCCTTGAATACGCTGGATTTTGACAAGAAGCCGGAAGATACGCGCGTTGTCGTGGCCATGTCGGGTGGGGTCGACTCCTCGGTCGTCGCGGGCCTGCTGAAACGCGAAGGCTATGACGTTCTCGGCATCACCCTGCAGCTCTACGACCACGGTGCCGCCGTTCACCGGGCCGGCTCCTGCTGCGCCGGCCAGGACATCGACGATGCGCGCCGCGTCTGCGAGACGCTGGGCATCCCGCACTACGTGCTCGACTACGAACAGCGCTTCCGCGACACGGTGATCAATCCCTTCATGGAAAGCTACGTCGCCGGCGAGACCCCGATCCCCTGCGTCGCCTGCAACCAGACGGTCAAGTTCGCCGATCTTCTGGCGACCGCCCGCGAACTCGGCGCCGATGCTTTGGCCACCGGCCATTATATCCGCTCCAAGTCGGTGCCGCTGCCGAACGATCCGGGCCACCGCGCCCTCTTCCGGCCGATCGACAGCGAGCGCGACCAGAGCTACTTCCTGTTCGCCACCACGCAGGAGCAGATCGACTATCTCCGCTTCCCGCTCGGCGGCATGTCGAAGGCCGAGGTCCGCGTGCTGGCCGAGGACATGGGCCTCGTCGTCGCTCAGAAGGCCGACAGCCAGGACATCTGCTTCGTGCCGCAGGGCAAGTATGCCGACATTATCACCAAGCTCCGTCCCGATTCGGCGCTCGGCGGCGAGATCGTCCATCTCGACGGCCGTGTTCTGGGGACCCATGAGGGCATTCTTCATTACACGATCGGCCAGCGGAAGGGCCTCGGCGTCGCAACCGGCGAGCCGCTCTACGTCGTTTATCTCGACGCCCGCTCGCGCCGGGTGATCGTCGGCCCGCGCGAAGCGCTGGAAACCCATCGCGTCTATCTGCGCGACATCAACTGGCTCGGCGATGCCGCGCTCGATGACACGGCGCGCGACGGTTTTTCCTGCTTTGCCAAGGTTCGCTCCACCCGTCCGCCGGCCCCGGCCGTGCTGCACGCGGATGAAAACGGCGTCTATGTCGATCTCGAAGTCGGCGAGGCCGGGATTGCGCCAGGTCAGGCCTGCGTCCTCTACTCCGCACCCGGCGCCGATGCCCGCGTCTTCGGCGGCGGTTTCATCGACCGTTCGGAGCGCGCCGCCGACGCGGAAAACCAGCTGAAGGCCCTGCTGGCAGGCCCGGTCGCCGCCTGATCGGCCGGCTGCGGACAAGTCCACAGAAGCGCTTCGGTTTTTGCTTGTCACGTGCTTGACACTGGCGGGAACATCGCCTTATAAGCCGCCCATCGCTTCGGGCGGCTTCGAATTTCGACAGGCCTTCGCGATGTGTGGCGGGGTAGCTCAGGTGGTTAGAGCGTGGGATTCATAACCCCAAGGTCGGCGGTTCAAGTCCGCCTCCCGCTACCAAAAACTCTCTTTTCCAAGACCTTAGACATCTGAGCCTCGCCGAGCGGCAAGGCCGCAAGCCTTTACGTCAGTCGTCCGGCTCCCCGCTTCGGAAGCGGTCGAAACCGTTCGCGAACCGCGCGTCGTCGCGCGGATAAAGCCACCGCCCCAGACGCCGGAAGGCCGGATCGGACTGCTCGCGGAAAAAGCCGATCGGATCGCGCCGATAGGACGCGGCATCATCGAGAGTGCCGACGCGGGCAATGACCGGTGCCACGACGAGCGGCAGGCCGTGACGCCAGCCGAACAGGCCGTAAGGACCGCTGAGCGACCAGGGCGCCGGCCTGCGCCTCGTGGACAGCAGGCGGCGCGCGTCGGCCGGCACGCCGGCGTCCTGCCATTCCTTCATTTCGCCAAGCGTTGTCTCGAAACACCGAGGCGCACCCGTTCGCGGATCGAAATAGCGTGCATAGAGCAGATAGACGCCGGCAAACAGCGCCTCGATGCTCAACAGACGCCCGCGTCGCGGATTGGCCTGGCGGTCATCGGTCAGCCCCCAGCCAGCATAGAAGGGCGAACCGGAAACGGTCACGCGCTTGCCGCGCAGCAAAGCCTCGAAGCCGGCAAGCGACGTGATCGTGTAGACGTGTTCGACCGCGTCGAGCACGTCCGCCAAGGGAACAGGTCGCGTCAGCACATGGCAGAGCCCGGCCACCTCGGACGGATCCGAGCTGGGTGAGCGCACGCCCTTCAGGACGTCCGGATGCGGCTTGTAGAGGATGGTCGCGCCCGGGTTCTCGGCCGCCGCCAGTCGCACCAGGTCATTGTTGAGGATCGGGCGCTCGGCGCCGAAGCGGATCGAGGCGTCGCTTTCGACCTGTCCGACGACGAGGATCCGGCGCCCCGCCTCTTCCGGCAGATCAAGCGGCCCGGCGGAAGGCTGCCCGCCATATTTGCCGATCCGCTGGGCGCGCATCGCAGCCATGCCCGCCCTCGCCCGCTCCATCAGCGTGGAATCACTCTCGAAGTCATAGGTGCGAAGCAGATCCTCAAGGTCGGACGGCCCGCGGCTGTCGAAGAAGGGCCGCTGCCGGTCGATGGTCAGCGAGAAGGGCGCGCTCTGCCCGGCGCTGCCGCCGACCGATCGCAGAAAGCCGTCCTCGATGAAGTGAACGGATATGCCGCGCGCTTCGAAGAACGCCGCCGCTGCCGTCGGCAGATTGGGGCCCCAGACGAGAACATCCGGATGGTCGAGCGCTGCGATGCGCGCCTGCCAGGTGCCGACGAAGGCGTCGTCGTCCAGGAAGAACGGCATGTAGTGGAAGTCCCATTCCGGGAAATACGCCTCCAGCACCGACCGCTTCCACTCATGGATATGGAAGGCGACGACTGGCTGGCGAGCGGTCGGGGTTCTCGGCATGGGCCGGGCTCAATCCTCGTTGGCGAACAATCGTTCATAGCCCGCCATCGCCGGGCCGACAATCGCCGCACGGCCATCCTTCCCGCACCCCGTCCGGCCCATGCGAAGCCCGGATCTGCCCGCCCGATCGGGTGGGCGACGACCATTAAGGATCCGAAAACCTTTCGTTAAATTTTAAGTAATATCCTAGAGGGCCTGAGTGAGGATAAACGATGCGTGGCGTAATTGTCGTTGGCCTTCTGCTGGCATTGACTGCTTGTGCGAAACCGCCGAGCCAGACCAAGAATGCCTGCGCGATTTTCGAGCAACGCGACGGCCTGTTCAACAATTGGCGGCGTGCCGCGCAAAAGACCGAGCGCGAATACGGCGTTCCCGTCCCGATCCTCATGGCGACGATCTATACCGAATCCGGGTTCCGCCATAACGCCAAGCCGCCGCGCACCAAGCTGCTCGGCTTCATTCCGTGGAAGCGCAAGTCTTCGGCCTACGGCTATTCGCAGGCCCTCGATGGCACCTGGGATCGCTACCAGCGCGAGACCGGTCGCTGGGGTGCGCGGCGCACCGACTTTGCCGACGCCATGCAGTTCATCGGCTGGTACCACCGCCAGACGGCCGACAAGACCGGCATTCCGCTCAACGACCCTTACAAGCTGTACCTCGCCTATCACTCCGGCCATGCCGGCTATGTGCGCGGCAGCTGGCGCAACAATTCCGAGGCGCTGAATGGTGCCAAGCGTTTCACCGACATCACCTATACCTATGCCCGGCAACTGAAGACCTGCCCGAACTGACAAGATCCACCGCAGAGCAGACGCGAAAAGGCCCGCGCGAAGCGGGCCTTTTTGTCTTGGGTTTCCTTTATTGCCGGTATTATTCCGGGTCGCCGACCGCCTGGATGGCGGAGATCTGCCAGTCGGTGCCGGGGCGGCGCACGAAGGTCCAGATCTCGGTCGATTCCGACAGATTGTCGGGATCGCCACTCACCACCCGACCGGTCGCCCGCTCGCGCAAGACATCGATGCTCTCGTAGCGCATGGCGACGGTCGCGTAGTCGACATTGCCTTCGCGCCAGCTTTCGGACACGTCGCCCTGGACGAGATGAACATCCCGCACCTCGTTCTTGACGCCCTTGGTGGCGTTCTCGCTGAGTTCCTCGGCAAGGTAGGACATGGCCTCCGGCGTGGTGATGCGACGCAGGCCGGCATAATCCTCGTTCGCATAGGCTGCCTGCATTTCCTTCAGCAGTACTTCGAAACGCTCCAGATCCTGCTGCCCAATGCCGATCTCGTCGGTCGAGCCGGCCGGACCGCGCTGGGGAGACGGCATGCCGCCACCGAGGTTCAGACCGCCGATCTTGGGGATCTGGAAGCCCGGGCCGCCCGAGGCGTCATTGCGCGGCGAAGGTGCCCCACCGGCGCCCGAGTAGGAAGGCTGACGGTTGGCGAACATGCGCATGGCGAAACGCACCAGGAAGAAGATCAGCACGCCCTGGAGCAGGAGGCCGAGGAAGCCGAAGCCGCCGCCGAAGCCCGTGCCCATCAGCATGCCGAACAGGCCGCCCATCAACAGACCGCCCATCAGGCCACCGGCGAGACCGCCGAAAAGGCCGCCCGGACGTCCGGTCTGGGTCTGCTGCGCGTTCGGCGCCGTAGCCGGGCGCGTCGTCTGGGTCTGCGGCGTCATGGTGCGCTCGATCGGAGCAGCGGGAGCCGGCGCGGTGCGGGTGGCGGCCGGCGCCTGGAAGGTGCGCGTGCCGCGGCTGCCGAAGCCGCCGCTGGCGCGCCGCGCCTCGGCGAAGTCGGCGAGCGTCAACATGGTCGCCAGACCGATCGCCATAATTCCAAAAAACTTGCCGTAGCGCCGCATTTCATCTCCTCGTCTTGCAATCGCCGTGCGGACGAAACCGTCCGCGATCACCACCATATGGCGATGCCTCGCATGAAATTGAAGCTTTCCCCGTCGGTTTTCCGATCACAATCGCGCCATCGACGCGTCAGGCCCCGAGCGCGAGCTTGATGCCGTAGGCGACGACGCCGACAGCCATCACACCCGCGCACCACAGGCCGACGAACCAGCCGAGCCGCTTGAGGAGGGAGGTTCCGGCCATCAATGATACCCCTCCTCCGGGTCAACCTTGCCGCGGAACACCCAGTAGGCATAGCCCGTATAGGCGAGGATGATCGGAACCAGAACCGCCGCCCCGACCAACAGGAAGGCAAGGCTGGAATCGGGTGCCGCTGCATCCCAGATGGTGAGCGAGGTCGGGACGATATAGGGATAGAAGCTGATACCGATCCCGATATAGCCGAGCACGAAAAGACCGAGCGCGGCCACGAAGGGCTGCACGTCCTTGCCCGAGCGCAGGCCGCTGAGGATCAGATAGAGGCAGCCGAGCACGAGAAGCGGCACGATGACCGAGAAGATCGCCGTCGGATAGCCGAACCAGCGCTCGACATAAAGCGGCTCCAGCCAAGGGGTCCACAGGCTGAATACACCCATGGCGGCGACCGTGGCAACGGCGGCGCCATAGGCGAGACGGCGGGCCTTTTCGGCAAGCTCGCCTCGGGTCTTCATCACCAGCCAGGTGGCGCCGAGCAGCGCATAGCCCAGGACGAGCGCGACGCCCGTGGCCATGGAGAACGGCGTAAACCAGTCCCACCAGCCGCCGGCATAGGCGCGGTTTTCAACCGGGATGCCTTGCACCAGCGCACCGAGTGCAACCCCTTGAGCGAAGGCGGCCACCGTGGAGCCGCCGGCAAAGGCCCAGTTCCACAAATGCTCCGCCCGTCGGGTGCGCCACCGGTACTCGAAGGCGACGCCGCGAAAGATCAGCCCGAGCAGCATGGCGATCAGCGGCGCGTAGAGGGCCGGCAGGATCGTTGCATAGGCGAGCGGAAAGACGGCCATCAGCCCGCCTCCGCCCAGCACCAGCCAGGTCTCGTTGCCGTCCCAGACCGGGGCGACGGAGTTCATCATCTGGTCGCGGTCGGCCTTCTTAGGGAACAGCGGGAAGAGGATGCCGACCCCGAGGTCGAACCCGTCGAGAATGACATAGGCCAGCACGGCAAAGGCGATGAGGGCCGCCCAGATGAATGCAAGATCAATGACCATGCTTGCCTCCCGCAGTTTGGGCTGCCGGCGTGATCCCGGACGAGCGGATGGGGCCGTCACCAAGGTCCGGCATCGGATCGCGCGGCAGGCGCGACATCAGCCTGAGAATGTAGAAGGTCCCGGCACCGAAGACGAGGAAGTAGACGATGATGAAGGCGATGAGAGACGCCGCCACGGCAGGCGCCGCGATCGGCGAAACCGAGTCCGCCGTCAGCAGATGCCCGTAGATGGTATAGGGTTGCCGCCCGACCTCCGTGGTGATCCAGCCCGCCAGAACCGCGACGAAACCGGCCGGCGCCATGGCGACGGCAATCCGGTGCAGCAGACGGTTCTCAAACAGCGTCCCGCGCCAGCGGCACCACAGGCTGAAGAGACCGACGCCGAGCATGGCGAAACCGAGCGCCACCATGACCCGGAAGGACCAGAAGACGACGGCGACCGGCGGCTCCTTGTCGTCGTCGATGGTATCGAGACCGGCCAGCGGTGCGTTCAGATCATGCTTGAGGATGAGGCTCGAGAGCTTGGGGATCTGGATGGCGTAGTCGACGCGCTTCTCCTCCTGGTTCGGCAGGCCGAACAGGATCAGCGGCGCGCCCTCGGGATGGCTGTCGAAATGACCTTCCATCGCCATGACCTTGGCCGGCTGATGCTCAAGCGTGTTGAGACCATGGGCGTCGCCGACCGCAATCTGGATCGGCGCGACGATGGCCGCCATCCACATGGCCATAGAGAACATGGTCCCGGCGCGCGCCGGCGATGTTCGGCGAAGCAGGTGGTAGGCGCCGACGCCACCGACGACGAAGGCGGTCGTCAGATAGGCGGCAATGACCATATGGGTGAGCCGATAGGGGAAGGACGGATTGAAGACGATCGCCCACCAGTCCACCGGTACGAACTGGCCGACCTCGTTGATCGCAAACCCGGCCGGGGTCTGCATCCAAGAATTGACCGAGAGGATCCAGGTGGCGGAGATCAGCGTGCCGAGCGCAACCATCAGCGTCGACAGGTAATGCAGGCCAGGACCGACGCGATTGCGACCGAACAGCATGACACCGAGGAATCCGGCCTCGAGGAAAAAGGCGGTCAGCACTTCATAGCCCATCAGCGGCCCGATCACCGGACCGGCCTTGTCGGAGAAGACGCTCCAGTTGGTGCCGAACTGATAGGACATGACGATGCCGGAGACGACGCCCATGCCGAAAGCGACGGCGAAGATCGTCTTCCAGAAATCAAAGAGCTCGAGATAGACCTTGTCCTTCTTCCAGAGCCAAAGACCCTCCAGCACCGCGAGATAGCTCGCAAGGCCGATGGAGAAGGCCGGGAAGATGATGTGGAAGGATACGGTGAAGGCAAACTGCAGCCGTGCCAGCAATTGCGCGTCGAAGGTCTCGAACATGGGTCTACCGCTCTCGCCATTCCTATCGAAGGTTTCAAGAGAGCAGATAGGCTCCAGCGCCCGGTGATCAATGCAACGGACGGGCCTGCGTCAACTTGACCACCGTCAAGTCCGCGACCCATGCACGAAAAAGGGTGCGGGCATTTCTGCCCGCACCCCGGTCGGTGCTCCTGGGAGGAACCGGTCAGTCGACGTTGAAGCTCAGCGGCTTGGCCTGGCGGATCGCCGAATGGGCGACCAGCTTGTCGAGCACGTCCTGCTTGATCGGCTCATCGACATAGAGAAGCGCGATGGCGTCGCCGCCCTGCTTGTCGCGACCCAGCTGGAAGTTGGCGATGTTGACGCCGCCTTCGCCGAGCGTGGTGCCCATGAAGCCGATCATGCCCGGCACGTCAGTGTTGGAGATGTAGATCATGTTGGCGCCGACATCGGCGTCCATGTTGATGCCCTTGATCTGGATGAAGCGCGGCTTGCCGTCGGAGAAGACGGTCCCGGCGATCGAACGGGTCTGGTTGGCGGTCGTCACCGTCAGCTTGATGTAGCCGTCATAGACGCCGGTCTTGTCCCGCTTGACCTCGGAGAGCACGATGCCCTTTTCCTTGATCATGATCGGCGCCGAAACCATGTTGACGTCGGACACCTGGTTGCGGATCAGGCCGGCGAGAAGGGCCGAGGTCAGCGCCTTGGTGTTCATCTGCGCAGTCGAGCCGTCGTAGAGGATCTCGATTTCCTTGATCGCGCTTTCCGTGACCTGGCCGACAAAGGCACCGAGCACGTCGGCAAGCTTGATGAAGGGCTTGAGGATCGGCGCTTCTTCCGCGGTGATCGACGGCATGTTGATGGCGTTCGAGACGGCACCCTTCACCAGATAGTCCGACATCTGCTCGGCCACCTGCAGCGCGACATTCTCCTGGGCTTCCGTGGTGGAAGCACCGAGATGCGGGGTGCAGACCACGTTCGGCAGGCCGAAGAGCGGGCTCTCGGTCGCGGGCTCGACCTCGAAGACGTCGAAACCGGCACCGGCGACATGGCCGGACTTGATTGCGTCGGCAAGGGCTGCCTCGTCGACCAGACCGCCGCGGGCGCAGTTGATGATGCGGACGCCCGGCTTCGTCTTGGCCAGCGCTTCCTTGCCCAGAATGCCGCGGGTCTTGTCGGTCATCGGCACGTGCAGAGTGATGAAGTCTGCCTTGGCCAGCAGTTCGTCGAGCTCGACCTTAGTCACGCCCATTTCCTCGGCGCGCTCCTTGGAGAGGAAGGGGTCGTAGGCCAGAACGTGCATCTTGAGGCCAAGAGCGCGCGCGCAGACGATCGAGCCGATATTGCCGGCGCCGATGACGCCGAGCGTCTTGCCGGTGATTTCGACACCCATGAACTTCGACTTCTCCCACTTGCCGGCCTGGGTCGAGGCGTCGGCGGCAGGAAGCTGGCGGGCGACGGCGAACATCAGGGCGATGGCGTGCTCGGCCGTGGTGATCGAGTTGCCGAACGGCGTGTTCATGACGATGATACCGCGGCGCGAAGCGGCCGGGATGTCGACATTGTCGACGCCGATACCGGCACGGCCGATCACCTTCAGATTGGTCGCGGCAGCGATCAGCTTTTCCGTCGCCTTGGTGGCGGAGCGGATGGCGAGACCGTCGTAATTGCCGATGATCTCAAGCAGCTTTTCCTTGTCCTTGCCGAGCTTCGGCTGGAAATCGACTTCGACGCCGCGATCGCGGAAGATCTGGACGGCGGTTTCCGACAGTTCATCGGATACGAGAACGCGAGGTGCCATTGCGAGGCCTCCTTCAAAGGGGTTCAGGTCTGGTACGAATGGGGAAATGGACGGCTGCGCCCCGCGGGCGAAGCCGGATCAAACTCAGGCAGCAGCCTTGAGAGCGGCCTTCTGGGTCTCGAAAGCCCAGGTCAGCCACGGCAGCAGCGCCTTCATGTCGGCGGTCTCGATGGTGGCACCGGCCCAGATGCGGAGACCCGAGGGGGCGTCACGATAGGCGCCGATGTCGAAGGCCACGCCTTCCTTGTCAAGCGCGGTGACCATGGCCTTGGCAAAGGCGGCCTGGGCGTCGGCGTCGAGTGCGGCCACGTCCGTGTCGACGATGGTCAGGCAGACGGAGGTGTTCGAGCGGGTCTCCGGGACCTTGGCGAGGTTGGCGATCCAGTCATTGGCTTCAACGAAGTCGAACAGCACCTTGGCATTGGCGTCGGCGCGAGCCATCAGGCCGTTGAGCCCACCGATCGACTTTGCCCACAGGAGCGCGTCGATATAGTCCTCGACGCAGAGCATCGACGGCGTGTTGATGGTTTCGCCGGTGAAGATGCCCTCGATCAGCTTGCCGCCCTTGGTCATGCGGAAGATCTTCGGCAGCGGCCAGGCCGGCACGTAGCTCTCCAGACGCTCGACGGCGCGCGGCGACAGGATCAGCATGCCGTGACCGCCCTCGCCGCCCAGAACCTTCTGCCAGGAGAAGGTGACGACATCGAGCTTGGAAAAGTCCATGTCCTGCGCAAAGGCGGCCGAGGTGGCGTCGCAGATCGTCAGGCCCTTGCGGTCGGCCGGGATGAAGTCGGCGTTGGGAACGCGGACGCCCGAGGTGGTGCCGTTCCAGGTGAAGACGACGTCGCGGTCGAAATCGACGGCGGCAAGATCGGGAAGCTCGCCATAGGGCGCCTCGAACTTGCGGACGTCCTTGAGCTTCAGCTGCTTGACCACGTCGGTGACCCAGCCGGCGCCGAAGCTTTCCCAGGCCAGCATGTCGATGCCGCGCTCGCCGAGCAGCGACCACATCGCCATTTCAACGGCACCGGTGTCGGACGCCGGAACGATGCCGATGCGATAATCGGCCGGAACGTTCAGAATTTCGCGGGTAAGATCAATGGCCTGCTTCAGCTTGGCTTTGCCGACCTTGGCGCGGTGCGAACGACCGAGCGGGGCATCAGCGAGCGCTTCGAGCGACCAACCGGGGCGCTTCGAGCAGGGGCCAGAAGAAAAATGAGTGTTGTTCGGACGGAGGTCCGGCTTGGCGAGTGTCGTCATCGTGCTACCCTTCCAGGTATATGGCCTCTCGTTGGGGAGAGGTGTCCCGCCGCTGGAACTACGCCTGTCCAAAATCGCCGTCAAGAAAAATCGATGTCGCAGAGAGAAGATTTTTTGCCGCACCTGCCGCAGGGACGCAGCGATCCTAAGACACAGCCATAACGCGAAAAGGCCGCCCGGTAGGGGCGGCCTTGCCTGGTCCCGGAGGGGACAAGATCACTTGTAGACGATCGGCTGCGGCGGGGGCTCATAGGCCACCGGCTGCTCGCAACCGCCGAAGAGGTAGCGGGCGCCGACATGGGCTTCGTGGCTGTAGAAGCCCTTGTCACGGCCGGGACCGCCATTGTCCTCGAAGCCGAACATGCCGCCGGCAAGCGTGTGGCGGAAGCGGTAACCGACATCGGCCTTGACGTTGCAGGTGACATCGATCGAGGCGCCGGCCATCAGCTGATAGGCAAACCGCCAGTTGTGGTAACCGCCATGCGAAACGGTGTCATCACAGCCGCCGCCGTCGTCCTGGCACGAGGTGTTGCGCAGCTTGTCCCACTTCACGTAGGCACCGCCGATACCGGCACCGACGTAGGGCGTGATCATGCCATAGCTGCCAAGGTCGACATAGGCATTGGCCATCAGATGATAGGCGCGCATGGCCGAGACGTCGCTGGAGGTGCACGGCTCGAGCGGCGAGCCGCAGGTGCCGGACGTCGAGCCTTCGAAGTCGGTCTTGAACATGTAGTCGAGCGTCAAATCGGTGCGCAGATAGTTATTCACCTGGTAACCGACACCGACGCCGAGCGCGAACTGATCCTTGAGTTCGGCATCATCGAAATCGACCAGATTGCCGTTGGAGCCCTGGAAGTATTCGGCGCCGCGCATCTTGTTGAAGTTGTAGCCGACATCGCCACGCAGGTACCAGCCGGAAGCCTCGGTGACTTCGACTTCGGGCGCGATGATCGGGGCAGCCGGTTCAGGCTGATAAATGTCGGCAGAATGGGCTGCTGTGCCGGCGAGCAGGACGGCAGCCACGGCGAAAAGGCTCGTCTTCATGGCAAGATACTCCAATATCCATCGTTGTTGCACGGGCCTTGTCGCGGCCGATGTTTCGATCAGCATGGATAATGAAGCACAAAGGTTAAGGTGCGCTTAACTACGTCTGTTTACCCTGATTTCCGGGCGTTCTGACGCTTCCCGTCCCTCGTCGGCCCTGTCCGCTCCCTTCCCTTCCAAGCCAGAGCACTCAAAGCAAAAGGGGCCGGACATCTCCGACCCCTTTGCTGCAATTGTCAAAGAACGTAAGTCGGCCTTATCCGGCGCGCCGCATCGGCTGACCGCCATAGGCCGGCTGGCTCGCCGAATGACCACCGCCGAGCGTGAACTGGCCGAGCCGCTGGTCCATCTCGCCCGCCTCCTGGGCGAGACGATGGATGGCGGCCGTCGTTTCCTCGACCATGGCGGCGTTCTGCTGGGTCATGGCGTCGAGCTGGTTGACCGAACCGTTGATCTCGGAGAGGGTCTGCGCCTCGTCGCGCGTCGAACTCATTATCTCACTGATGCGGCCGTTGATCGCCAGCACATGCGATCCGATGCCCTCAAGCGCCGCCCCGGCCCTTTCGACCAATGTGACGCCGTGCTCGACCTCGGTCGTCGACTTCGCCAGGAGACCAGCGATTTGCTTGGCAGCCGCCGCCGAACGCTGGGCGAGTTCCCGCACTTCCTGGGCAACGACCGCAAAGCCCTTGCCGCTCTCGCCCGCGCGGGCCGCCTCGACGCCGGCGTTCAATGCCAGCAGGTTGGTCTGGAAGGCGATCTCGTCGATCACACCGATGATCTGGTTGATCTCCTGCGACGAACCCTGGATCGCTTCCATCGCTGCGATGGTCTCGCGCATGATCGTGCTCGACTGTTCCGTCTCGGTCTTGGCGTTGCGGGCGATCCGCTCGGCATCCTCGGCACGGGCGATCTGGGTGCGCACCCCTTCGGTAATCGCCTTGATGGCGCTCGCCGTTTCCGTCAGCGCCGAGGCCTGGCGCTCGGTACGCTCGGCCAGCTGGTCGGCACCGGCGCGCATCTCGTCCGAGCCCTCGCGCACAGCGACCGAATTGCCGCCAATGCCCGCCAACGTGACGCTGAGCGTCGAGAGCGCCTTGTTGAAGTTGTGACGCAGTGATTCGAGTTCGGCCGGAAAGGTCGTGCGGATCTCGTAGGCGAGATCGCCCTGGGCCAGCCGGTCCAGCCCCTCGTCGAGCGCTGCGACGACCGCCTGCAGGCTCTTGGCCTCCGTCTCGCGCTCGGACATGCGCTGACGACGTTCGATGTCGGCCCGCTCGCGCTCGCTGCGGGTCTCCGTCTCCATCCTCTGCTGCTCGATCAGCCCGATGCGGAAACGTTCGAGCGCCTTGGCCATGGTGCCGATCTCGTCGCCGCGATCCTGGTTGGCGACGGCCTCGTCAAGCTTGCCGTTGGCGACATCGCCGGTAACCGCCGCAAGCCGGGCAAGCGGCGCAAACAGACGGCCGGTGAGATAGCCGGTTGCAATCGCCATGACGGCCAGGACGACCAGCGCGGTCACGAACAGCGTCATGGCGATGTGCCAGGAGCCGGCGCCAAGTTCGGCATGGGTCAGGCTCTCGGTCACGAGATAACGGTCACCGCCATAGGCCACGGGGCGGCCATAGGCGTTGGCCGGACCGTCGGCGCGCTCAAAACGGGAGATCACGATCTCCTCGCCGGCAATCGCACCCGAAGGGAAGCCGAAGGGGGCCGCCGAAATATCCATGAGCTTGCCGTCTGCCGACAGGCTGATACCCGTTCCGTCTTCGGACAGGACGGCCACCTGCTCGCCACTTGCGGGATCGATACCCTTGGACAGGATGCTGATGATGGCGCTGTCCTTGAGCTGGAACAGGATCGCCCCCTTGAAGGCGCCGAACTTCACCACCGGAACCGCGAAATAGATGTCCGGCGACTCCGGGTTGGCTCCGGCTTTCAGACCGGAAAAGCGCGTCGGGGCGAAGTCCTCGGTGGCCTTGGCGGCTTCTTCGGCGCTCCGTGCGAAGGCGCGGCCGAGCCCGGTGCCTGCCAGCGGGCCCTTGGCGACGTTTTCGGCGAAGGATTCACCCTTGCGATAGGAATAGACGATGTTGCCGGCCTGGTCGGCAATCAGCAGATCGCGGAACTGGGTGCCGTCGAGAACACCGGCGACCTGGCCCTGCACGGTTTCGTGGCTCGAATAATAGAAGCCGCTCGGCCCCTCGGGCTTCAGCAGTTTCTCCGGCTCGGCCGGATGCGGGTTCCGGGTGACGAATACCTCGCGCAGCTCCTTGCGGGCGTCGCCGGAGGTCTTCACGATGGTGTTCCAGCCGCTCTTCATCGCTGTGATCGACTGCTGCAGGCTTTCGATCTTGGCAATCGAGGTCGCCTGGTTCTCCAGCTGCGCCAGCTGTTCCTTGAGGATGTCGCCGCGGAAGGTCAGCGTCGAGCGCATGGACCCGAAGGTCTGCTCCTCGAAGAGGGCGCTGGATGTCGAGTAGGCCAGCACATTCAGCAATCCGACCGACAGCACAGTCAGGAGCAGGAAGATGCCGATGACCTTGGAGGACAGCGAATTGAAACGACTCATCATCTGAAATCCCGTATATCGCGCCGGTTTTGCGCCTGTGCGTTTTCATGGCGTCGAAATGGCGAAGAAGCGCACTTCTCACCATCAGATGCCCCACGGTCGGGATTTTTCTTTAAATGGCGGTTAAAGCCTGCTGCGATTTCTCATCACCACGCAGTATTCACCGAATTTTCCACGGATCGGCTGATTATTCGCGGAGATCGGCGAAGATTTCCGCGGATTTCAGGCGAGCATTCAGCGCGTGGATCGGCATGGAAATGATCAGTTCATCGGCGCCGGTCACCCGCAGGAACTCGTCCAGCTGTGATTTCGCGGTGTTTGCGGCCCCGACGACGGCATAGCGCAGCGTATGTTCGACACCATAACGCTCGATTTCCGTCCAGATGCCGTCCATCGTTTCCACGGGACGGGGGAACGGCTTGCGCACATTGCGCCTGAGATTGACGAACTGCTGCTGGGCCGACGTGAACAGGCGCTGCGCTTCGGCGTCGCTGTCGGCGGCGACCCCCATGATGCCCACCATGACATAGGGCTTGTCGAGCTCGGGGGACGGCTGGAACCGCTCGCGATAGATGGAGATGGCCTCCATCAGCTGGTCGGGCGCGAAATGCGAGGCGAAGGCGTAAGGCAGGCCAAGCGCGGCCGCCAGATGCGCGCTGTAGAGGCTGGAGCCCAGGAGCCAGAGCGGCACATGGCTGCCCATGCCGGGCACCGCCATCAGTGCCTGATCCTCGGACGGTGCGCCGAGCAGCCGCTTGAGCTCGAGAATATCGTGCGGGAAACTCTCCGTACCTGCCTCCATGTTGCGCCTGAGCGCCCGCGCCGTGCGCATGTCCGTTCCCGGCGCCCGGCCGAGCCCGAGGTCGATGCGGCCTGGATAAAGCGCCTCGAGCGTACCGAACTGCTCGGCGATCACCAGCGGCGCATGGTTGGGCAGCATGATGCCGCCCGAGCCGATGCGGATGCGCTGCGTGGCCGCCCCGACATGGGCGATCACCACGGAAGTTGCGGCGCTGGCGATGCCGGGCATGCCGTGATGCTCGGCCAGCCAGAAGCGATGATAGCCACACGCCTCCGCCTTGATCGCCAGCTGCCGCGACGCCTCCAACGCCTCGGACACTGAGTGACCTTCGGAGATCGGGGAGAGGTCGAGAATCGAAAAGGGGATCATGGCAGGCGTCCGTTCGGCTTTTGCATCGAGCGCATAATGCATGAAGCGCGAGGACGAAAGCCAGTGGCGGGATGACGAATTCCGCTGATCGTCACTTCAGTGTTTTTGTTTTGTTCACTTAGTTCTGGCAGACCTAGAGGCCCAAGGATAGAGTGACTCCATGCAAGACACGATTCGAATCATCGGCATCGATCCCGGCCTGCGACGCTGCGGCTGGGGGATCATCGAGACGCTCGGCAACTCGCTGCGCTTCGTCGCCTCCGGCACGGTCACTTCCGACGGTGACATGGATCTCGCCTCGCGCCTATGCCAATTGCATGACGGCCTCGCCGAAGTCGTCCACGCCTATCAACCGCACGAGGCGGCCGTCGAACAGACCTTCGTCAACAAGGACGCCGTCGCCACCCTGAAGCTCGGCCAGGCGCGCGGCATCGCCATGCTCGTTCCAGCCCGCGCAGGCCTGAGGGTCGCCGAATACGCCCCGAACGCGGTGAAGAAGGCGGTCATCGGCGTCGGTCATGGCGAAAAGCAGCAGATCCACATGATGCTGAAGATCCTGATGCCGAAGGCCGAGTTCAAGGGCAATGACGCCGCCGACGCACTGGCGATCGCCATCTGCCACGCCCACAATCGTGGCGGGGAGCGCATGCGCAAGGTCTTAGCCAGCGCCTAGTTTGTTCTTGACTTGTTCCGGTCGGCGCTTTAGGTAATACCAAAGAGGTATTACCATGCGCGTGACCGAAAAAGGCCAAGTGACGATCCCCAAGGAAATCCGGGACAGGTTGAACATCGTCCCGGGATCCGACGTGGATTTCATTTCCACCGACGAGGGCGCCTTGCTGGTCAAGCTTGGTGAACCGGACGATCGGAAGATCCGCAATTTCGAGGAATGGGCGGCCAGCGTTCAGGGACTGCTCGATCTTCAGGGTATGGCCACCGAAGATTACATGGAGTGGATCAGGGGGCCGCGTGAAGATCTCGACCCTCGTTGACACCAATATCCTGGTCGATCTGCTCGGTCCGGCGACACGTCATCGGCAATGGTCGGTTAAAGCGCTTGGATTGTGCCGACACGAAGGCGACCTCATCCTCAGCCCGATCGTCTGGTCTGAGATCGCGGCCTCCCCGATACGCGAGGACGAACTGACCGTTGCATTGTCCTGGCTGGACATGGCGCGGGAAAGCATTCCCTTCGAGGCTGCGTTTCGGGCAGGTAAGGCCCATCGCGCTTACCGACTGGCTGGTGGGCAACGGGAGCGAACATTGCCGGATTTCCTGATCGGCGCGCATGCCGAATGGCGCCACCATCGTCTGCTGACGCGTGATGCGCCGCGCTATCGGTCCTATTTCCCCACCCTTGATATTGTCTCCCCCGAAACCCATCCCTGACGGACACTCCCCATGATCGGCAAGCTCAAAGGCACTCTCGAGGAAATCGGCGACGACTATGCGCTGATCGACGTGCACGGTGTCTGCTACGTCGCCTATTGCTCTGCCCGCACGCTGTCGCGCCTCGGCTCGCCCGGCGAGGCGGCCGTCCTCTTTATCGAGACCTATGTGCGCGAGGATCAGTTGAAGCTCTTTGGCTTCATGACGGCGCTTGAGCGCGAATGGTTCAACATTCTGCAGAGCGTGCAGGGGGTGGGCGCGAAGGTGGCGCTGGCCCTCCTGTCGACTCTGACGCCCTCCGAACTGGCCAATGCCATCGCCCTCCAGGACAAGACCGCCGTGTCGCGAGCACCCGGCGTCGGCCCCAAGGTGGCCGTTCGCATCATCACCGAGCTGAAGAACAAGGCACCCGCCTTTGCAGGCGAGGCCTCTGCCAATATCGGTCTCAAGCAGGAACTCGGCGAAGGCGTGGCCCCCGCCCCGGTCGCCGACGCGGTCTCGGCGCTCACCAATCTCGGCTATTCGCGCGAGCAGGCGGCCAACGCCATTGCAGCCGCCCTGAAGAATGGCGGCGAAGGCGCCGACAGCGCCAAGCTCATCCGGCTGGGCTTGAAGGAGCTGTCGCGGTGACTATTCGCCAGATTTTGCAGTTTTCGGAGATTCCGGCTATGGTCGGAAATTCACTGAAACGTCGGAGCACCTCATGAAAGTCTGGGAAATGACCCTATCTCCAAAGGGGCAGATCACCATTCCGAAGGAAATGCGGGACATTCTGGGTCTTCGCCCCGGGGATCAGGTGATCTACAGCTTGATAGACGGTGAGATTGTCATCACGCCGAAGAACATTGATTTTCAGAGCCTCGCAGGGCTCCTCGGATCGCCTCCCAACGGCCCGGCGACGCTCGAAGAGATCGATGAGGCCGTCGTTGCAGCGGGGGGCGCCAGCGTTTTGTCGACATCTGGTGACGACCGATCGGACGTCGCGGCATGAAGCTCGTTGGTCTCGACACCAATATCGTCATCCGGCTCCTGACGAACGACGATCCCGACCAGAGGCGGTCGGCCTTGCAGTTCGCAGAGCGATTGGGAAAAGACTACTTGGCCTTTTTGCCGCTCATTTGCGTCGTTGAACTCGATTGGGCGCTGCGATCGCGACTCGGCTACACGCGATCAGACGCATCGAATGCGATCTCCAAGCTTCTCCGGGTCCGAGGCCTGACGGTGGAACATCACGACATCGTTGTGAAAGCACTTCGGCAAGTGGCGCAGACGAACGCCGATTTCGCAGACGCCCTGATCGCCGCCAGAGCCATTGAAGAAGGCTGCGTCGCGGTGAAGACCTTTGACAAACGCGCCGCGACCCGCGTGCCCGGCATGGAACTTCTCGCATGAGCACCCCGAACCTCATCCTCTCCCCGGAAAAGCGCGGCGAAGACCTCGATACGGCGCTGCGCCCGCAGTCGCTCGACGAATTCACCGGCCAGGCGGAAGCGCGCGCCAACCTGAAGATCTTCATCGAAGCGGCCAAGAATCGGGGCGAAGCACTGGATCACGTTCTGTTCGTCGGCCCGCCGGTCCTCGGCAAGACGACGCTCGCGCAGATCATGGCCAAGGAACTCGGCGTCAACTTTCGCTCGACCTCCGGCCCGGTCATCGCCAAGGCCGGCGACCTCGCAGCGCTACTCACCAATCTCGAAGAGCGCGACGTGCTCTTCATCGATGAAATCCACCGGCTCAATCCGGCCGTCGAGGAAATCCTCTACCCGGCGATGGAAGATTATCAGCTCGACCTCATCATCGGCGAAGGCCCTGCCGCGCGCTCGGTGAAGATCGATCTCTCGAAGTTCACGCTGGTGGCGGCGACCACCCGCCTGGGACTGTTGACGACGCCGCTGCGCGACCGCTTCGGCATCCCGGTCCGCCTGTCTTTCTATACTGTCGAGGAGCTGGAAAGCATCGTTCGGCGCGGCGCCCGGTTGATGGGGCTCGGCATGACCGACGAGGGCGCACGCGAGATCGCGCGCCGCGCCCGCGGCACGCCCCGCATCGCCGGCCGCCTCCTGCGCCGCGTGCGCGACTTTGCGGAGGTCGCCCGCGCCGAGGCCGTCACTCGCGAGATTGCCGACGAGGCGCTCACCCGCCTTCTGGTCGACAATATGGGCCTCGACCAGCTCGACAAGCGCTACCTGAACATGATCGCCATGAATTTCGGCGGCGGCCCGGTCGGCATCGAGACCATCGCCGCCGGCCTTTCGGAACCGCGCGACGCCATCGAGGACATCATCGAGCCCTACATGATCCAGCAGGGCTTCATCCAGCGCACCCCGCGCGGTCGGGTGCTGACAAACATCGCCTGGAAACATCTCGGCCTGCAGCCGCCGAAGGATCTGGAGGCGGCCCAGTTCCGGCTCACGCTGGAGGACGAATGAGCGGCATCGCCGGTGGCATGTCGCCGAATCTGCGAAGGCAAGGAGGCTGACTGTCGATGACCGGAACCGGCAATGCCACGCGCATGTTGCGCAAGCTCGCCCGCGCCAATGCGCTCGCCAATCTGCGGTTGCACACGGCGGTCGCAGCCTTGCAGCCCGGGGAATTCGAGGCGGTCCGAATTGCCTTCTTCCCGTCCATCCGGGCAACCCTCAACCATATTCTCGTCGTCGACTGGTTCTATGTCGACGCCCTGGAAGGCGGCACACTCGGGCCTAAGGCCTGGGAGAACGACGAGCCATATGCCGACCCGGCCGAATTGAAAGCCGCCCAGAGCGCGGTCGACCAGCGTCTGATCGATTTTTGCGATCGCCTGAAGCCGGACGACCTGGCGCGCACCGTTTTAGTCCACCATGGCAGCCGCGTGCAGACGGACCGGGCCGACGACATTCTCAGCCATCTCTTCCAGCACCAGACGCATCATCGCGGCCAGGTTCATGCCATGCTCTCGGGCACCAGCGTGAAGCCGCCGCAACTGGACGAGTTCATCGTCGGCGACGACAGGGCCGCCCGGGCTGCTGAAATGGCGGAACTCGGCTGGAGCGAAGCGGACCTGATGGCCTGATCGGTTCAGGCAGTAGCGCTGTCGGCGAGACAGTGGACCGTGCTCTCCAGCAATGACAGCCCGCCGGGCTTCCAGCCAAGCGCTCGGATCTTGTCCGTGACCATTTCCGCGACAACGGTCTTGTCCGCCGGCGGGGGTAACGGATGCGACGATCCGGTCGCCGATTTCAACACCGAGAGGATTTCGTGGGTATCGCTCACGAGATCGGAGACGTTGAACAGCTCCCCGCCCACCTTCGCCGTATCGCTCTCCAGCATCAGCCGCACCGCCTGGCCGACATCGCGTCCATGCACTTCCGAGCCGGCACGCGTCGGCACCGCCTTGCCCGACAGATAGTCGGCGAACAACCCGTCCCACTTGTTCGGCCGAAAGTGCCCATAGACGCCGGTCAGCCTGAGGCTCGATCCGGCAAAGCCCGGACCCGACACGTCCGTGAGCACCTGCTCGGCCAGCAGTTTGACTTCGCCATAGAGGCTCGTCGGACGAAGTTCCGCCGTCTCGCCCAGTGGCAGCCCAGGCGCAATGCCGTCATAGACGGCCCGGCTCGACAGGAAGACCACGCGCCGCACACCGGCCCGCCTCGCCGCGTCGAACAGGCGAACCGTGCCGTCGAGGTTCAGCCGGCGGAAGCGCGCCGGATCGTCGCCCTCCCCGCCCCGATATTTGCCCGCCACGTGGTCGAACGCGGCGTGCACGAAAACGTATGTGTCATCGAAAGCCTCGATCGGATCGAAATCGGGCTCGAGCGACATGGAACGGAACTGCACGGGCCGGGAAAAATAGTCGGCGGGAGGCCTAGAACGTCCGCCGACGATCACGTCGTAACCGCCTGACAGCAGCGTTTCGACGATATAGCGCCCGACCAGGCCCGTGCCCCCGGAAACCAGAACTTTCATGCCACGGTCGCCGGCCGCGGATTGGGAAGCGTCGCCACATCGGGAATGCCCTCGCCGCGATAGAAGGCCTGCCACAGATCGATGAGCGGTTGCAGCTTGTCGGCCTTGGGATGGTCGGCCTCCCACGGCTTTTCATACTGGAAATGCAGCACGCCGATCTCTTTCCAGTTCCACAGCTCCGGCAGGTTGAACCAGACATATTGCAGCATGTTCATGAACACCGGCAGGCCATGCCAGTCGGGAAAGAAGGCTTCGAGAAAGCTCTGGTCGGTGCGCCGCCAGAAGACGTCCGGCTCGTCCAGCCGCTTCAGCATGGCGCCGAAGGTGGCAAGAGAAGGCATGGCGACGAAGACACCGGAGTTCAGCCGGTGGAAGTCGCCAAGGCTCTCGTAGACATTCGGCGCGGCGGAAAACTCCGGATAGTCGAACAGCCTGTCGATATTCTTCAGCACCAGCGCATCGGCGTCAATGAACACGCAGCTCTCATAGTCGATCAGCTGCCAGAGCCTGAGCTTGCAGAAATTGTCGAGCGGCGAATGGAAGGTGGGCTTGCGTCCCTTGGTGAACGGCGCGGCCGCATGCAAATTGCCTCGGGCATGGCGCTGGTTGAAAGCCTCCGACAGCGGCAGGTGCTCGACGGCGACCAGGCGGCAGCCGAGCGCTTCCAGCGGCTGCAAGGACACAGCCTCCACCCCGCCGGTATGAAGAACGACGATATCCGCCGCCGATCCGCTGACACGGATCGAGCGTGCCAGCGCCATGGCGCCCATCGCATAATCGGCATTGGTCACCAGGGTGACGAAGGCCTGGCGCGATCCCGCCGTGGCCTGCGGCCGGATGCCGTCCGGCATCTTGTCGGCTTCCGTCATGATACCGATTTCAGCCGCTTGCCTTCCGGATCCCGGTTGATCGTCTTGGCGATGTCCTTTGTCCAGGCCGACACGGCCGGCACGCGCGAACGGTCGACTCGATAGGCGAACTTCTTCGCCACATCGACGATCTCATCGAGCAGGCCGCCCTGCAGCGTGGTCGGCTGAAGGCCGAGCTCCAGGAACTTCTCGTTGCGCACGATCAGATCGTTCTCCGGCGCTTCCTTGCGCGGATTGGGCAACCAGGCGATCTCGGCGCCGGTCATCTTCGAGATCATCTCGGCGAGATCGCGCACGCGGTGCGTCTCCGTCATCTGGTTGAAGATCTCGACCCGCGAACCACGCGCCGGCGGGTTCTTCAGCGCAATCTCGATGCAGCGCACCGAATCCTGAATGTGAATGAAGGCGCGCGTCTGGCCGCCGGTGCCGTGCACGGTCAGCGGATAGCCGATGGCTGCCTGGATCAGGAAGCGGTTGAGCACCGTGCCATAGTCGCCGTCATAGTCGAAGCGGTTGACGAGCTGCGGATGGCGGCGGGTCTGCTCGGTGTGGGTGCCCCACACAATGCCCTGGTGCAGATCAGTGATTCTGAGCCCGTCGTTCTTGGCGTAGAACTGGAACAGCAGCTGATCGAGGCACTTCGTCATGTGGTAGATCGAGCCGGGATTGCTCGGATAGAGGATTTCCTGGGAAACCGTGTCTCCGCCGATCGTCTCGATGCCGACCGGGAGATAGCCTTCCGGGATTGCCGCCCCGATGGTCGAATAGCCGTAGACGCCCATGGTGCCCAAATGGACGAGGTGCGAATCGAGGTTGAGCTCGGTCAGCGCGTTCAACAGATTGTGCGTGGCGCTCACATTATTGTTGACGGTGTAGTTCTTGTGGCGGTCGCTCTTCATCGAATAAGGCGCCGCGCGCTGCTCGGCGAAATGGATGATCGCGTCCGGGCGCTCCTCGGCCAGCCAGTTCTTCAGAAGCTCGTAGTCCTTGGCAAGGTCGATGAGATGGAAATGGATGCGCCGGCCGGTCTCCGCGTGCCAGATGCGGGTGCGTTCCTGGATCGAATCCATCGGTGTCAGCGACTGTACGCCAAGCTCGGTATCGATCCACCGACGCGAGAGATTGTCGAGGATGTGGATGTCGTGACCGGCATCGGAAAGGTGCAGGGAAGTCGGCCAGCCAACAAACCCGTCTCCGCCCATGACTGCAATCTTCATGTGATAGTCTCCTGTGCCGGTGGGTGGGAAGTCTGATAATGCCAATTTGTGACAGAACTACAATGGGCCGCGGATCGGCGACCCGGCAAGCGTTCATCGGTAACGGGAAAACAAGGTACGAATATGATTCATAAGGCGATTCCCTTAAGCGGCGAGCTGACGGACGAAGGCCACCGCCTCACCCAACGCGTCTATTACGAAGACACCGACTTCTCGGGCCTCGTCTACCATGCGCGCTACCTGCATTTTCTGGAGCGCGGCCGGACAGACTATCTGCGCTGCCTCGGCGTCGAGCAGAGCACCCTGATCGGCATCGACGAAGAAGGCCTTGTCTTCGTCGTCCATCGCATGGAAATCGACTTCAAGGCTCCGGCGCGAATGGACGATGTGCTTGAGATCCGGACAACCACGACCAAGGCCGGCGGCGCCAAGATGGTGCTAGAACAGGAGATCCGCCGCGACGGCACGCTCTTGATCGCCGCCAAGGTGGTGATCGCTGTCGTCAATCGCAAAGGCCGCCCGCGCCGCCTGCCGGAGGGATTGGCCGCCCGATTTCTAAGCTGATCTTCGTCAAGCGAAGCCCCGCCGCTAACGGAGCCTTAACCATAACGATGTCTTACTGCGGCAATGGAGTTTTGTGCGCCGCACGCCTTCCTTTGACCAAATTTGAAGGCAAGAAGGCAATCTGGGAGCTTGAAGCGGAATAAGGGCGTTCGGCGATGGCAACCGCACAATTCCGCAACAGAGCTATTTCACCGCCCGGTCCCGTGCCGGGCGTTTGGATTTCGGGGATTAAAGAGCGATGGAAGAAGTTGGTTTGGCAGCGGCGACGCATGATGTGAGCCTTTGGGCCCTGTTCATGCAGGCAGGCTTCGTCGTCAAGATGGTCATGCTCGGACTGCTCGCCGCCTCGGTCTGGACCTGGGCGATCGTGATTGACAAGTTCATGAGCTTTTCGCGCGCCCGCCGGCAGTTCGACCAGTTCGAACAGGTGTTCTGGTCGGGCCAGTCGCTGGAAGAGCTCTACCGGACGCTGGCCGAGCGCAGCAATACCGGCCTTGCCGCCATGTTCGTTGCGGCCATGCGCGAATGGAAGAAGAGCTTCGAACGCGGCGCACGCTCGCCGATCGGCCTGCAGATGCGTATCGACCGCGCCATGGACGTGACGCTCGCCCGTGAATCGGAAACGCTCGAAGCGCGCCTCGGTTCGCTAGCGACCATCGGTTCGGCTGCTCCCTTCGTCGGTCTGTTCGGTACCGTCGTCGGTATCATGACCTCCTTCCAGGCCATTGCCGGCTCGAAATCGACCAACCTCGCCGTTGTCGCCCCCGGTATCGCCGAAGCGCTGCTCGCGACCGCAATCGGCCTTGTCGCCGCTATTCCGGCGGTCATCGCCTACAACAAGTTCTCCGGCGAGGCCGGCAAGCTGACTGCCCGCATGGAGGGCTTCGCCGACGAGTTTTCGGCCATTCTTTCGCGCCAGATCGATGAGAAGCTGCAGCCTCGTCAGGCCGCACAGTAAACGGTCCGGCTTAGGAGGCGCATGATATGGGCATGAATGTCGGATCGGCAGGCGGAGGCGGAGGCCGTCGCGGTGGGCGGCGGGGCGGCAACAAGCGCGCGCCGGTGAGCGAAATCAACGTGACGCCGCTGGTCGACGTCATGCTCGTTCTCCTGATCATCTTCATGGTGGCAGCGCCGATGATGACCGTCGGCGTGCCGATCGACCTGCCGGAAACCCAGGCCAAGGCGATGAATTCGGACACGCAGCCGATCACCATCTCGGTCAATCCGGCCGGCGAGATCTACCTGCAGGAGACGCCGATCGCCCTCGACGAGGTCGTGGCCAAGCTCGAGGCGATCGCCACCACCGGCTACAACGAGCGCATCTATGTCCGTGGCGACACCGCCGCGGCCTACGGCACCGTCATGCAGGTCATGGCCCGCATCTCCGCGGCCGGTTTCAAGAACATCGGCCTCGTGACCCTGCAAGAACAGGACAAGTGATCGGACGCGATGAGAGGTAGTCTCATTTCTTCGGCTGTGCTGCACGGGCTGGCGCTTTCCTTCGCGCTGGTCAGCATCAGCGCGCCCGAATCCTTCGACGTCGCCGACGTCGAGGCGCTGCCGGTCGACATCGTGCCGATCTCGGAACTGACCCAGATTCAGCAGGGTGACAAGAACGCACCGGTGGCGGATAAATCCGCGCCTGTGCCGACGAAGAAGCCGAACTCCGTGCCCGATGCACAGAATGTCGGCGAAAACGACGTCGATCTGAAGTCCGTCCCCAAGCCGGCCGAGAAGCCGACCCGCGCAGAGTCTTCGGCCGCACCGGAAAAGGCGGAGAAGGTCAAGCCGATCCCGGACGACGTCACCAACGACATCAAGGACATCATCAAGGAAGAGACGGTCGCCGACACGCCGAAGCCGACCGAGCTCGCCAAGGCCGAACCGCCGAAGCCAGAGGTGACGCCCGAGCCCAAGCCGGCCGCGAGCGAGCCGAAGCCGGAAGAAGCCCAGGCCGAGGAAATCCCCCTGCCCGACAGTGTGCCCGTGCCGACCGCAAAGCCGAAGCCGGAAAAGCCGAAGCCGACCGAAGCCAAGCCGACGGAAACGAAGCCGAGCCAGAGCGAGACGGCCAAGGCCGACAACAAGAAGAAGGACGTCAAGACCCAGGAGACGGCGAAGTCGAAATCCGCCAAGGAGAGCGATTTCAACGCCGACGAGGTCGCGGCCCTCCTGAACAAGAACGACCCGACGGCCGGCGGCGCCAAGGCCTCGACCGACAAGGCAGCGTTCGGCGGCAAGAAGACCACCGGTGGTTCGGAACTGAGCCAGAGCGAAATGGACGCGCTCCGCGGCCAGATCCAGAACAACTGGTCGGTCATTCCGGGTCTTGCCGATGCGGCCGACGTTCGCATCCGGGTCAAGTTCCAGCTCGACGAATCCGGTCAGTTGATCGGCGAACCGGAAGTGACTGCCACCGGCGGCACCCCGCAGACCCAGCAGGTGCTGATGGGTGGCGCACGTCGCGCCGTGCTGCGCTCCGCTCCCTTCAAAAACCTTCCCCGGGAGAAATACGAGGCCTGGTCGGAGGTCATCGTCAATTTCGACCCCAGCGAACTGATGTAAAGAGCTGAAAGGCTTGGATCTTATGATGAAACTCAACCTTCTTCGAACCTTGATGGTGATCGTCGGCATGGCCGGCGCCTTCGCCACGCCGGCCCACGCCGTCGTCGAAATCAACATCAACAAGGGCAATGTCGAGCCGCTGCCGATCGCGATTACCGATTTCGTCTCGAACGACGGCATCGGTGCCAAGATCGCCGCCGTCGTCGAGGCCGATCTCAAGCGCTCCGGCCTGTTTGCCCCGGTCAACCGGGCAGCCTTCATCGAAAAGATCACCAATCCCGACCAGGCCCCGCGCTTTGAGGACTGGAAAGTGGTCAATGCCCAGGCGCTCGTCGTCGGTCGCATCAGCAAGGAAGGCGACGGCCGACTGCGCGCCGAGTTCCGCCTGTGGGACACCTTTGCCGGCCAGCAGATGACAGGCCAGCAGTTCTACACCCAGCCGGAAAACTGGCGCCGCGTCGCCCACATCATCGCCGATGCGATCTATGAGCGCATCACCGGCGAAAAGGGCTATTTCGACACCCGCATCGTCTTCGTCTCCGAAAGCGGTCCGAAGACCGACCGCAAGCGCCAGCTCGCCATCATGGACCAGGACGGCGAGAACGTCCGCATGCTGACCGGCTCCAAGGACATCGTGCTTACGCCGCGCTTCTCGCCGAGCCGCCAGGAAGTGACCTACATGTCGTTCGAGGGCCAGCAGCCGCGCGTCTACCTGCTGCAGCTGGAAACCGGACAGCGTGAGGTCGTCGGCAATTTCCCCGGCATGACGTTTTCGCCGCGCTTCTCGCCGGATGGCCAGCGGGTCATCATGAGCCTGCAGCAGGAAGGAAATGCCAACATTTATACGATGGACCTGCGTTCGCGCACGACGACCCGTCTGACCTCGACGGCGGCCATCGACACCTCGCCCTCCTATTCGCCGGACGGCTCGCGCATCGTCTTCGAATCCGACCGCGGCGGTCGCCAGCAGCTCTACGTGATGAATGCCGACGGCTCGGGCCAGCAGCGCATCTCGTTCGGCGACGGCTCCTACTCGACGCCGGTCTGGTCGCCGCGCGGCGCCCTCATCGCCTTCACCAAGCAGTCGGGCGGCAAGTTCTCGATCGGCGTCATGAAGACCGACGGCTCGGGCGAGCGCATCCTGACCTCGGG
>FWPV01003392.1_pt1 | contig 36136 bp, 29 predicted proteins | sample 2228371 | NCBI WGS metagenome assembly FWPV01 (sample SAMEA103939776, study PRJEB20133) | metagenome | reverse complement strand
CGGCCAGGCAAACCAGGTCGGCGCCGTGCTTGCGCAACTCGGCCACAACCAGCCGGTCGTAGGCTTCCCGTTCCATGCCCTTCGAAGGGATGCACACGGCGCTGAGCCCGCGGGCGCGCGCAATCTCCAACCCCGGCGCCTCGGGGCGGTTCGAGATCACCACCGCGATCTCGGCGTCAAGCCGCCCCGCGGCGATGTTATCGGCGATGGCCACGAAATTCGAACCACGCCCCGACAGCAGGATGCCGATGCGCTTCATTGATACATCACCCTTTCCTTGGCGCCGCCGGCTAGCTTCACGACGGCGCCGATCTCCTGAAACGGCTCATTCAGCTTGTTGAGAATCTGCGCGGCGCGCGCCACATCGCGCGGGCGCACCGCGAGGATCATGCCGATACCCAGGTTGAATGTGCGGCGCCAGTCCGCAAGCGGCGTGTTTCCGATCCGGCGCAGGAGTTCGAAAACCGGCAACACCTTCCAGGCGGAGGTGTCAATTTCGGCGCCCAGTCCTTTAGGCAGGATGCGCGGCAAATTATCGGTGATGCCGCCGCCGGTGATGTGCGCGGCGCCTTGCAAAACGCAGGCTTTATGCAGCGCCGCGATGGGCTTGGCGTAGCTGCGGTGGACCTTGAGTAATTCTTCGGCGACGGTGCAGCCCAGCTCCGGGACATACGTTTTCGGGCTGTAGCCTGCCACTTCAAATAGCAGACGCCGCGCGAGCGAATACCCGTTGGTGTGCAGCCCGGTGGCCGGCAATCCCAGCAGAACGTCGCCCGCGCGGATGCCGGCGCCGGTGATCATGTTCTTTTTCTCCACGGCGCCCACAATGAAGCCGGCGAGGTCATATTCGCCGGGTTGGTAGAGCCCGGGCATCTCAGCGGTCTCACCGCCGATCAGGGCGCACTGGTTGGCCCGGCAGCCGCGCGCGATCCCGGAGATGACGCTCACCGCCACTTTCGCATCGAGCTTGCCGACGGCGAAATAATCGAGAAAGAACAGAGGCTTCGCCCCCAGCACCGCGATGTCATTCACGCAATGGTTCACCAAGTCCTCGCCCACGGTGTCGTGACGTCCGGCGAGGATCGCCACTTTGAGCTTGGTCCCCACCCCGTCGGCGGAGCTCACCAGCACCGGCTGCCGGAAACCCAGCACGCGGAATCCGGCGCCGAACGCGCCAATCTCCGTCATCACCCCGCGAGTGAAAGTGGATTTCGCCAATCTCTTGACTTCGACCAAAGCCCGGTCGGCCTCGTCGATATTCACTCCCGCATCTTTATATCGAATCGATTTCCGTGCCGCCATGAATATGAATCCGCAAGATCCATGATATAGCGCAGGTGCGAGCGAAAAGCGACCGGCCCGGCTCCCTGAGGCAGAATCATTTGGCGGACCGAAACAAACCTGGTGTTCCGGCGCGCGGCCTCAGGTTTGCTATACTTCAGGCTAGCCGCGGCTCTTCTAGCGGCCGCCGGCGCTTCCTGTCATGCACGGGCCGGTTCCCGAAGCCGATGAAATCCTGATTGAACCCTCCACAGGGTGGGTCAGTCTGCAATTACGGGAGCTGTGGGCTTACCGCGAATTACTCTATTTTCTGGTGTGGCGCGAGATCAAGGTCCGGTACAAGCAGACTGCGCTGGGCGTGGCGTGGGCTTTATTGCAGCCGCTGTTTACGATGATCGTGTTCAGCCTGTTTTTCGGCCGCTTGGCGAAAATCCCGTCCGACGGCATTCCGTACCCGGTATTTAGCATTGTCGGCCTTGCCCCGTGGACTTTCTTCGCCAATGCTTTGGGACAGTCAGCGAACAGCGTGGTGGCCAACGCCAACCTCATCGCCAAGGTCTACTTCCCGCGCTTGGCGGTGCCGATCTCGGCAGTGCTGTCGGGAGCGGTGGATTTCGCCATTGCGCTGCTCGTGGCGGCGTTCTTCGTTTGGCATTTTGGCGGCGCTCCGAGCGCCAAGCTGTTATGGCTTCCGTTGTTCTTCCTCTTGGCATTCGTCACCGCGCTCGGCGCCGGGCTGTGGCTTTCCGCGCTCAACGTCCAATACCGCGACGTCCGTTACGTCACCCCCTTCCTCACACAGCTTTGGATGTTCGCCACACCCATCGCCTATCCGAGCTCGCTTCTTCCGGAACAATGGCGCGCTGTTTACGGGCTGAATCCGATGGCGGGCGTGGTCGAAGGCTTTCGCTGGGCGGCGGCGGGGGCTCAAACCCAACCCGGGGCGATGGTTGTGGTTTCGGCGGCGATCGCCGCCATGGTGCTCGTCAGCGGCGCTTACTACTTCCGGCGAATGGAGAAAACTTTCGCCGACCGGGTGTGAATCCGATGAGCGCCCGCGTGATCTCCGTCGAACATCTGGGCAAGCGATACCATATCGGCGAGAAGCAACCTTCCTACCAGACGCTGCGCGATGTCCTCGCCTCCGCTTTCTCAAAACCGCTCCGCGCTCTGCGGGGGAGCGGCGCGCCGGGCGGTTCGAAGCCGCACTGGGCGCTGCGGGATGTGTCATTTGAGGTGGAACGGGGCCAAGTGGTGGGCGTCATCGGACGAAACGGGGCGGGCAAGAGCACGCTCTTGAAAGTGCTTTCCCGCATCACCGAACCAACCGAGGGTCGGGCGCGTGTGCGGGGGCGCGTCGGGTCCTTGCTCGAAGTCGGGACCGGATTCCACCTTGAGCTCACCGGGCGCGAAAACATTTTCTTAAACGGCGCCATTCTTGGCATGCGGCAAGCCGAGATCCGGCGCCGCTTCGATGAGATCGTGGCTTTCGCCGAAGTCGACAAATTTATCGACACGCCGGTGAAGTGGTATTCGAGCGGCATGTATCTTCGTCTAGCCTTCGCTGTGGCGGCGCACCTCGACACGGAGATCCTCTTCGTTGACGAAGTGCTGGCGGTGGGCGACGCTTCTTTCCAGGAGAAGTGCCTTAACAAAATGCGCGAAGCCGCTACCGGCGGACGCACGGTGCTCTTTGTCAGCCACAATATGGGCGCCATAACGGGTCTGTGCTCCCGCGCCATCTGGCTTTCCGGCGGGCGCATCGCCATGGACGGACCGGCGCGCGAAGTGGTCAAAGAATATCTTTCGGACCGCCCGGCGGTCCAATCGGCGGATCTCGACCGGCTGCGCCTCAAAGGCTTCGGGGACTTGGTGCGGTTTACGGGCATTTCCATGGACGGACCTTCTCAGGTCCCCTTCCTCGCGCCGCTGCGCTTCCGCTTGGTTCTGGAATCTCGCCAGGATTTCTCCGGGCTCAGTATCGGCGTGGCGTTTTCGAATTCTCTCGGCGTTCCGGTAGCGGCGATTGTGCCGCGGGACACTTTCGCGATCCGCGCGGGAGAGAGATTGGAACTGACTCTGCGCGTCGATGGCGTCTCCCTTTGCCCCGACCGTTATCATGCCGGCTTCGGAGTCGGCTTCGGCGGCGGAACGAGCGCCCGGCATGATCTGGACATCGTCAACGGCGAGCCGGTCTTTGAGATTCTGCCGGTCTCAGAGTCCGACATACACATCTCGGAGTGGAACACCGCCTGGCACGGCAATCAGGTCCTGCTCAACAATTCCATCGAGATCGTTTCCCGGCAGGAGGCGTCTCCGTGCTAACCATCTTCGCCTGTCCGAAGCCGTTCACGGACCCGCACATCGCCATCATTCAGCGGAACGCCATCCGCAGTTGGACGCTGCTTGAACCGCGTCCGGAGATCATCCTGTTTGGCGACGAGGAGGGAGTGCGCGAAGCGGCTCGCGAATTCGGCGCGGCGCATTGCACGAATGCCCCGCGCAACCCCGCGGGGCTGCCTCTTCTCAACGGCGTGTTCGAGCAAGCTCAGGCTCAAACTTCTTCGCCTCTGCTCGCTTATGTCAACGCCGATATCATCCTGATGAGCGACTTCGCCGCGGCGGTGCGGGAAGTGGGCCGCATGAAGCGCCGCTTTATGCTGGGCGCCCGTCCGTGGGATGTGGCGATCACCGAAGCGCTGTCCTTCGAGCCGGGGTGGGAAGACCGGCTGCGTCAAATCGCACGCGAGAGCGGGCGGCTCCGCGGCATGCACGCCTGCGACTTTTTCGTTTTCCGGCGAGGCATGTGGGGAGAAATTCCGCCTCTGGCGCTTGGCCGTCCGTATTTCGACAACTATCTGATGCACCGCTGCCGCCGCCTCGGGGGATGCCTCATCGACGCCACGAGCGGCGTAATGGCGATCCACCAAAGCCATTCTTACGGCGTTTCGTCCCAAAACGCGTACATGGACACGGAAGAAGCTGCGTACAACTATAAGCTCGCCGGCGGAGCGCGGGGACTATGCTCTTGGTGGCACGCCACTCACCGCTGGACGCCTGAAGGGCTGCAATGGGATTGGAGAGGCTGGTTGCGTTACTGGCGCCCGGACGCGATCCTCGGCACGGCTTGGCACCGGAAGGAGTTTGAGAGCGGCCCGAGATAGCCCGCCGCCCGCCGCCATGGATCTTTCGGTCGTCATCGCCACTCGCAACCGGGCCGCGAAATTAGAGGCCTGCCTCCGGTCGTTCGACGGCGTGGACGCGGCTGGAGTTCGCTGGGAGCTGATCGTGGTCGACAACGGATCATCCGACGGGACCCCGGACGCGGTGCGGCGAATTGCGGCGGCGGCGCCTTGGGAGCTAAAACTCGTCGCCGAGCCTTCGCCGGGGGTCTCGCGGGCGCGAAACCGGGGGGCGGCGGCATCCCGGGGCCGGATTCTCATATTCCTGGACGACGATTGCTACATCTCGCCCGAGTTCTTTCGCGAAACCTTGCGTATCTTCGAGGATTCGTCGATAGGCTTCGCCGCCGGCCGCGCGCTGCCGTTCGATGAAACCGATCAGCCGGTGTCGATCTTTCCCATGACGGACCTGAAGCGCTTTCCTGCCCGGGGCGCGATCCTGCCCGGAGAAATGCCCGGTTCCGGCATGGCGGTGCGCAGAGCCGCATGGGAAGCAGCCGGAGGTTATGACGAATCCTTTGGTCCGGGCGCGCCTTTGCTCGCTTCCGAAGACGTCGACTTGCAGCAACGCCTGCTCGGCGCCGGATGGGACGGAATCTATGACCCCAAGTTGTGGGTCTATCATCACCACGGGCGGAAGGACGCCGGGGAAGCGGAGCAGTCTTATCGCGCTTATGACATCTCGGTCGGAGCGCTCTACTTAAAGCGCATGGTTCACGGACCGGCGCGCAGCCGTTACTTGAAGCGCGCCTATTGGGAATTCCGCTCTGACATCCGGCGCGGGCGCGGGCGCAGGTATCCCCGCATGCTTTACGGCGCTTTGCGCTACCTGTGGACGGTTGTTGTCCGGAGGGTTCAAAGCTAGTATGTGCGGCATCGCGGGAACGGTCACTCACGGACAGCCGGCAAGCCGCGAAGTGGCGGCGAGCATGTGCGCCCGTCTCGCGCACCGCGGACCCGACGCCGAAGGCTTCCACATCGACGGCGAGTGCGCTTTGGGGCACCGCCGGCTCGCCGTCATCGACCTCGCAACAGGCGATCAACCCATGTCCAACGAAGATGGAACCTTGTGGGTCATCTTCAACGGCGAAATTTACAACTATCTGGAGTTGCGGGATGACCTGGCGCGCCGGGGGCGCCGCTTCCGAACCCGCAGCGACACCGAAGTCCTGTTGCACCTGTTCGAGGAGCAAGGCGAGCGGACGCCGGAATTTCTCAACGGCATGTTCGCCTTCGCCATCTGGGACGCGCGCCGCCGTTCGCTCTTCCTGGCGCGCGACCGGTACGGGAAGAAGCCCCTGTATTACTCGCTCTCCGTTCCCGGCTTTCGCATCGTTTTCGCCTCGGAGCTCAAAGCCTTGCTTTGCGTGCCGGGCTTCGACGCGGAAATCGATCCCGAAGCCTTGGCGGATTATCTGAGCTTTGGTTACGTCCCCGACCCGAAGTCGATCTTCCGCCATGCGCGAAAGTTGCCGCCCGCCCATTGGCTCGCTTTGGACGATGGGGGCGTTCGCCTGCGCCGCTACTGGACCCCGCCTTACGAACCGGCTGACGGCGCCCGCTGGGATGAAGCCGCCGAGCAGATCCGGGCTCTTTCCGCCGACGCGGTAAAGCGCCGCATGATCAGCGACGTCCCGCTGGGCGCGTTCCTCAGCGGCGGCGTCGATTCCGGCGCCGTCACCGCTTACATGTCGCGGGCTTCGACAACGCCCGTGCGCACGTTCTCCATCGGATTCGCCGCCAAGGAGTATGACGAACTGGACTACGCGCGCCTTGTCGCCGGTCACTGCGGCGCGCTGCACCACGAGGAGGTGGTCACTCCCCATATCGGCGAAATTCTTCCGGCGCTCGTCGAGTGCTTCGATGAGCCTTTCGCCGACAACTCCGCGATTCCCATGCTCTACCTCGCCCGCATGACGCGGCGGCATGTGACCGTGGCGCTGAGCGGCGACGGCGCAGACGAGTTATTCGCCGGCTACCGCCGCTACGCATGGGGACTCGTTGAGGATAGGCTGCGGCGGCGTTTGCCCGGGTGGTTTCGCTCCACAGTGGTGCGCGCCGCCGGCAAGGTGTGGCCCAAGTTCGACTACCTGCCGCGCATCTTCCGCGCGAAAGCCACGCTGCTCAATCTCTCGACCTCTCTCGCGGACGCTTATTTTCAATCGATGACGATCTTCCGCGCGAAAGCCACGCTGCTCAATCTCTCGACCTCTCTCGCGGACGCTTATTTTCAATCGATGACGATCTTTCGCGACCGCGATCTGAGCGCCATTCTCGCCCCGGAAGTCCGTGCGGCTCTCGGCGGGTATTCCACGCGGGAGTGGTATCGCGAGCGGTTCGCCCGGGTGTCCCATCTGCCGCCGCTTGAGCAGATGCAAGCGGTGGACGTGGAAACGTGGCTGCCGGGCGACATTCTGGTGAAAGCCGACCGGGCCACCATGGCGTATTCGCTCGAATCCCGCTCGCCGTGGCTCGATTACCGGCTGGGAGAGCTTGCCGGAAAACTTCCGGCGCATTTTAAAGTGAACGGCTTGACCGGAAAGGCGATCTTTAAGCATGCCGTCCGGGATCTGTTGCCTGGAGAAGTCATCCACCGGCGCAAGATGGGTTTCGTCGTGCCGATGCCGCTGTGGCTGCGTACGGCGCTGAAGCCGTTGTTCGAAGAACACGTCTTGAACGGGCGACTGCGTGAGTGGCTGGACGCCACTGCGGCGCGCCGGTTGTGGAATGAGCATCAGTCCGGGCTCTCGAATCACGAGCGCAAGTTGTGGGCGCTGCTCGCGCTCGCCTTGTGGAAAACCCGATGGGCGAACCAGTGAAGTCCGCGCGGCCATGCCCCCTTTGCGGAAGCACGCAATGGCGTGGCGTCTTTCGCCGCGAGCGGCACGGCGCCGTCTGGACCCTAGCCTGCTGCCGGGAGTGCGGCTTGTTCTTCACGGATCCGGCGCCTACGGGTGAACAAATGGCGCAGTTCTACTCCGGGGACTATCACGCCGAACTGCGCCGCCCCGGCGCGGCGGAAGCGAAATTCGGCGGCAAGTTTCGCCGTTACATCGCCTGGATCGCTTCCTACCTCCCTTCCGGGCGGTGCTTGGACGCGGGATGCGCCACGGGCTTGTTCCCTTACATGCTCCGGCAGAGGGGATATGACGCCGAAGGGTTGGAGCTCAACGCCGCCAGCGCGGCGTGGGGGGCGGAACATTATGGAGTGCGAGTGCGCTGCGGCAGGCTCGAGGACATCGCGGAGGAGCCAGGGGTTTACGACCTGATCTCGATGACCGACGTGGTTGAGCACACCGCGAACCCGCTTGAAGAGCTCCGCTTGGCGCGCCGGCTGTTGCGTCCCGGCGGGTTCCTGTTTGTAACCTTCCCGGACATCACGTCGCTCGAGTCGCGGTATTACAGAGCGCTCTCGAAACTGTCGGGGCGCGATTTGTGGCTCACCTGCGCTACGCCCTACCACACTTGGGAGTTCACGCCCGCCACGGCCGCCCGGTGTTTCGCTCTCGCCGGTTTCGAGATCGTGGGATTCCGCCGCTCACAACTCAAGCAATCCCTCTCGGGAAAGCTGCGGGCGCTCTCAGCGCCCGTGATGCCGCTGCGGATCCCTTTCCTCGCCGCGCGGTGGGGAACGCAGATGGAATTCATGCTGCGGCGCGCCGCCGGGGAGGATTGAAGAAATCGGATAAGCCCACCAGCAGCGCCGCCGCAGGTTTAGCCAAGCCCTCCGGCAACGCGGCGATCACGCTCTTCATCCTCAGTTTCCAGCCAAGGACCTCGCCAGGGCACGGCTGAGTCATTGCCCGCACGGTGGCGAAATCGCGCAGCCGGAAAGCCAGCATTGCCGCCGACGCGCGCCGCCGCCAAACGATTTTCTCGATCTCCGCCGCCAGCCGGACGCCTTCACGATGATGGCGCATCGCGTGCTCCAAAATGGCGACTTCCGAGAGAATGCCGGCGAGTTCGTCTCCCGAATAGTTTGACCCGTGCCGCCTGAAACCGGCTAGCGGCTGCATCACCGCCGCCGAGTACGGCTCCTCGGCGCAGCGCAGGACGAACTCGAAATCCTCCAGGCTCAAACGCGAGAACCGCTCGTCGAACCCGCCAATCTTCTCAAACCGCTCCCGGGAGACGACGGTGGCGGAGGGAACCACCGGGTGTCCGCCGATGAAACGCGCGTACAAGGGTTCGCTGTACACCCAGTAAATGTCTTCGACAATCTCCCGTCCGGGGGCGTAATAGTCTTCGGAAAATTCCAGAGCCCAGCGGTGGGATGTCCAGGTATCGCCCCGCACGAAGTAAACGTCGGTGAAGGAATGGCGAACCTCCGGGCGCAGTTGGTGGATGCGCGATTGGATCTCCATCTTGAGCGGGAGCCACAAGTCGTCGCTGTCGCAGAAGGCGATCCACGGCGCGGAGGTAAGCCTGACGCCGATGTTGCGGGCGCGTGAGGGTCCCCCGTTGTCGACTCGATGATAGCGCACGCGCCCGCCGAAGCGCGCCACCACCGCCGCCGTGTCATCCGTCGACCCATCGTCCACGACCACCACTTCGGCAGGCGGCAAAGTCTGGTTCAGCACGGATTCTAGCGACGCCGCGATCATCCTCGCGCGATTGTACGTGGGCATGACGACGGCGTACTCGAATCTCATGAAGCTCCCCGGTTCATTGTACTTTGTCGGAAATGGCGACCAAGACTCTCGCCGCCGCCTTGGCGGCGCTCTCCGGCCAACCGGCAATGCGGAGCTTCAACCTGAGCTTCCTGTCCCACCGTTCCGGCGGCACTTCCGCCGCGAGGCTGCGCAGCCCCGCCAAATCCCCGGTGCGGAACGACTCGTGGGCGGCGAGAATGCGGCATTCGATGAGCCGTTCGCGGATCCACCCGGCATGCGCTTGAGCCGAACGGTGGGCGGCGAGGGCGTGCTCCAACATGCGAATCTCGCCCAGAAGGTTCAATAGCCCGCTCGCCGAGTAATTCGAGTCATGTTTGTGCAGACCGACGAGCGGGCGCGCCACCGCGCCGGCATTCGGCTGTTCAGCGCAGCGCAGCGCGAATTCCCAATCCTCGGCTCGCGAGCGGGAAAACGGCTCATGGAATCCGCCGAGCTCCTCAAATAAACGCCGGGAGATCACGAAGGCGGAGGGGATGATCAGGCTCGCTGTCAGAATCCTTCCATACAGCGGTTGGCGATAGATCCAGTAATGGCTGTCCAGAACCTCCCTGCCCGGCGACCAGAATTCATCGGGGCGTTCGGAGAACTTGGACCTGCCGCTCCACACGCCGCCGCGAACAATGGCCAAGTCCGTGAACGAATAGAGAACCTCCGGGCGCCGGCGGTGCAGCCCCATTTGAATTTCCATTTTCTCCGGCAGCCACAGGTCGTCGCTGTCGCAGAAAGCGATCCACGGGGCGGTGGTGTGCGCCACGCCGGTGTTGCGCGCCGAGCCGGGTCCGCCGTTTTCGCGCCGGACACAGCGCACCCGCGGGGCAAAGCGGGCGGCGACTCCCGCGGTTCCGTCCGTCGAACCGTCATCCACAACCACGACTTCCGCGGGCGGAAGCGTCTGCGCCAGCACCCGCTCGAGCGTCTCCGCAAGCACCCGCTCGCGGTTGTAAGCCGGAATCACGACGGCGTAGCCAAGGTCCATTCCCATGCTCCTCACGCCGCCTCTCCTTTAAGGCGCCGGCGCGCGTCAAGAAGCGGGCGAGGCAGGCACGCGGCGGCGAACAGCGCAGCGGCGGCGAAACTCGGGCGAAGGCGAAAGGATCGCGCCAGGAGACGGCGCGCAAGCCTGAGATCCCGGACGAAGAGCGCGCTGCGCCCGCCCGCCTCGTACGCTCCGGCGCAGCGCTTCCGCACCCGGGCGCCCGGCAGTCCCGCGGATTCGCCGATCCGCCTGATGACCTCGATGTGCCCTTCGGTGAAAGCCTCAATGCGCTGTGAAAGGCTCCCCGGAGCGGGATTGTAGCGGTACAACTCTTCATACAGACACGCGATCTTCCATCCGGCTGAGGCGGCGCGCAACCAAAGGTCCCAATCCTCTACGCCGCACAATTTGGGGTCGAAGCCCCCGAGTGAATCCAGCACTTCGCGGCGCACTACGGCGGTGGAGACAACGATCTCATTCGCTTCCCAGATCTCGTCGAAAGTAAGCCAGCGCCACCCGCGCCACCCGCCCCCCTTTGATCGTCCACAGCAAACCACGCCCACGCCCGTTTCCGCGAACACCGGCGCTTGCCGTTCCAGTTTTTCCGGAAGCCAGGCGTCGTCGGCGTCAAGAAACGCCACCCATTCCCCCCGCGCCGCCGCCACTCCGGCATTCCGGGCGCTCGACGGACCACCGTTGGGCTGGCGAATCAGCCGGACTCGCTCCGCGAAGGCTTGCGCCACCCGCGCGGTGCCATCGGTCGAACCGTCGTCCACCACGATGATTTCGAGCGGCGGGAATGTCTGCGCCAGGACGCTGCGGATAGCATTCTCCAGAAACAACTCGGCATTGTAAGCGGGGATCACGACCGAAATGGCAGGCAATGATTGAGGTTGGCTACTCAAAGCTACCGTGGCTCAAACTAACCTGATTATACTCCCCACCCGTTTCGAAACCACTCAGCGAACCGGCGGACGCCCTCGGCGAACGGCGTCTGAGGCGAGTAGCCCAGCAAACGCGCGGATTTTGTTATGTCGGCGAAGGTGATCGGAACGTCTCCGGGCTGCTCGGGCAGCCGGTTGAGAATCGCTTTGCAGCCCAACACTTCCTCGAGGGTTTTCACCATGTCGCTCAGGCTCACCGGGTGCGAGTTGCCGAGGTTGAAGATGTCGTAGCGGCAATCGTAGCCGATGGCGGCGAGCACGCCGGCGAGGATGTCATCGATGTAGGTGTAGTCCCGCCCGGTCGTGCCGTCCCCGAAGAATGGAATAGGCTTGCTGGCGGTCATGAGCCGGGCGAATTTATGGATGGCCAAATCCGGGCGCTGCCGGGGACCGTACACCGTGAAAAACCGCAGGCACACCGTCCGGATGCCGTAAAGATGCGCATAGGTAAAGCACAGCTTTTCGCCCGCGATTTTGGTCGCCGCGTAAGGAGAAACCGGCAGATTGGGATGGTCATCCTCGCGGAACGGAACGCGGTTCGCCGCCCCGTAAACCGAGCTCGAAGACGCGAATATGAATTTCTCCACCCCGTGCTTCCGCGCGGCTTCGAGCAACACCAGGGTTCCGCGGACGTTGGTTTCTTCATACAAGAGCGGTTGTTCGAGCGACGGGCGCACGCCGGCGCGGGCTGCCAGGTGGATGATCGCCTCGGGTCGAAACGAGGCGACGCAATCTTCCACCGCCGCCAGGTCCCGGATGTCCCCGATTCTGATTTCCACCGGACCCGCGGCGGCGACCGCTTCTAAATTGGCCCGCTTCGCCGCCGGAGAATAGAAATCGTTCAAATCATCCAGGATGGCGACGCGATGCCCCGAACCGAGCAACCGCTCGCAGAGATGGGAACCGATGAAGCCGGCGCCGCCGGTAACGAGAATGCGCATGGGATTGTGTTACGATTATCGCCTTTTGATCGCCTGCTCCAGGAAAGCGACTACCTCGCGGGCCACATTGTCCCAGGACCTCGACTGACCCCAGCGGGCGATCGCCTCACGGTTCCACTCACGGCTGAGCGCGGCTTCGAGCGCCGCTTCGAGCCCTTGTTGATCCCCCGGTTCCACGATGATCCCGTATTCGGGTGAGGGCACGAGTTCCGGCACGCCGCCGATGCGGGTAGCAACCACGGGCGTTCCGCACGCGAGAGCTTCATTCACCACATTCGGCCAGCCCTCCCGGGAAGAAGCAAGGCAGAACACGTCCGCTTCGGACATCAATTCCCCGAGGCGCGACGGAGGCACGGCGCCCAGAAACTGCACAGCGTCCACCAAATCGAGTTCGGCTGTGAGCCCCCTGAGGCGCTCTTCGAACTGCCCCTCGCGGCCAGGTCCACCGGCGATCCAGACCTCGCACCGGACGCCCCGCTCCCGCAGCCGCTTAGCTGCCCGTATCAAATGGTGATGCCCTTTGCGCTCGATCAAGTACCCTGCCGAGAGGATCACCTTCGCTCCGCCTTTGGGACGGCTCCGCGGGCGGGGATAAAAGATCGAAGTGTCGACTCCGTTGGGGATTACGGCGACCCGGTCAGGCGCCGCCCCGAGAGACAGCGCGAACTCGCGAAGCGGAGCGGAGACGGTGATCACCCCGGCGGCGCGGCGCAGCGCCCACGAAATGGCTTTCCGGCGAAAGGCGTAAGAGGCGTGCATCGTTTCGTTGCCGCGCAGCGTCACGACGAAAGGCCGGTTGAGAGCCGCTCCAAGCAGAGCCGCCGCCACTCCATCGGGATGCCCGAAATGAGCGTCGATCACATCGATGCGGGCTTCGCGGTCTAACCGCCGCGCCAGACGCAAACAGCGGGCGAAAAGAAACGCGGCGTTCAGGGCGCCCCCCAGCGGCGGATAGAACCAAGCCGGGTGATAGACCGCCAAGGTCCCGTCCCTGCGCTGCTCCGGCGGGCGGGGGCGGAACAAGGCGCCCGACGCGCGGGAATAGTCGATCCACGCGACAGGCGCCACCACACGGACGTTCGCCAGAGCTCCCGCCCGCTCCATACGGGCGCGGACGAAAATGCCGAAAGCGGGTTCCGCCGGGTTCGGGAACGTAGTGCTGAGCGTCAGAATATTCAAGCGCGCCGGTCTCCAGACCGCTAAAGCTCCTGTTCTAGCGCTTCAGCGGCCGCCGGCGCAAGAAAAAAGAGCGGGGACGGCGCCCCGCTCGAAGGAGTCGCAAAGTCAGGAGTTTTAAAATGTGATCCGGGCGCTCACTTGAATCCGGCGCCGTCCTCCATCCGTGTTCCACTGATTGAGGAAGCCCGCCGAATTCACACGCCCGTCGGGAGTGCCGAAGTTGCGCGTGTTCGTCATGTTGAACATGTCGCAGCGCAGTTGCAACCGGACCTTCTCGGTAATCGATGTGTTCTTCATCAGGCCAAGACCCACGTTGCCGATGCCGTCGGCGCGCAAGATGTTGCGCCCGGAGTTGCCCCACGGCGCCGCTGCCGTAACCTGCCTCCACAGGGGATTGCCTGCGGCGCGAGCCGCCTGCTGCGCAACATAGATGTCGGTGAGCTTCATGCGCGACAGGTCCAGGTTGGTGTTGAGATTGGGCCGTATGGCGTTGCCCACCATGCCGCTAATGCCGGCCAGCACGCCTCCCGGATCCGCCCCGTTCAGCACCGTAAACGGAGCGCCGGATTGAAACGTCATGAACGGGCTGGCCTGCCATCCGCCCAGGATCTTGGCGTACCACTGCTCCTGTCCGCGCAAGAAAGGCACTTCATAAACGGCGTTCATGGTGAAACGCTTGGGCCGGTCGAAGCTTGAACGCGCGCGGTCCGACCGCCGGTCAAAGGAGTTTTGCGCGACGGCTACGTCGGAAAGCGGATTCGGATTGAACAGCTCCGAAGCGTCGTCGATGAAGGTGCTCCAGGTGAAATGGGCGCCAGCCGAGAAGCTCTTCGACAGCCGCTTGTCGAGAGAAATTTGCAGTGAGTGGTAAATCGACGAAGCGCAGTTGCAGCGGTTCCGGACGGTGCCCAAAAACGGGTTCACGCGGCGCGCCGGGCTGGAAAAGGGAATGATCGGGTTTGCGTCCACCGTTTGGAACAGACCCGTCCCTTTCGTGGCGATCCAGCCTACCGACAACGCGTAGTCGCGCGCCAGCTCGCGCTGCGTTTGAAGCGAAAACTGCTCCACGACCGGGGAGCGGTAAGTCGGGTCCATGATGGTGCGGTTCGCCGTCGCCGGATTGGCGGAGACGCCCCGGAAACGCGCTTCCTGAATTCGCGCGAAGGCGTTCGTCGCCGTGCCGCCTTGCACGAAACTGACGGAATTCAAAAAGGGGAAAGCGCTCGCTACGTTGAGAGGCAGATTGTTGAAGTTCGAGTCGTAGCTGCGCGCGTAACCTCCTCGAACCACAAGCTGGCTCTCGCCGGTCAACCAGCGGAGGAAGCCCTTTCCTTCGCCCACGCGGTAATTGAAGCCGACCCGCGGCGCGAAGTTGTTCAGGTCGCGCGGCGGGATCGCCATCATACGGTAAGCGGGATCGCCGCCCGCCGCCTCGATGATCCGGTTATTGATCGGCACCAGCGAATTGATCGTCTGTCCGGGCGTCTCGTAGCGCAGACCGTAGCTTAACGTCAACTTCTTCGTGATCCGCCATTCGTCCTGAACGAAGAAGAAATAGTCGTAGTTCAGGAACGGCCAGATCACGGTTCCTCCGGAGAGCGTCGCGTTGATCGTCGCCGCCGTCGCGATGTCGTCATACAGCCGCTGCAAGGTGTCGTAGGCCAGCGAACCGCGCGAGGTCGGGCCGAAGAAGGTCACCGTGTCCACGCGGCGGAAGTCGAACCCAAACTTGATCGCGTGCGGCCCCTTGTTGATGCCCGTGGTGTTCTGCAATTGATACGTGTTGGTGCGGCGCCACTGCGGCAAGTTCACCGCCAAACCAATGGCGGTGCGGCTCGCCGCGGCGTTAATGCCGACCAGCCCCAGTTCGGAAACTTCCAGCGACGGAATCGCTTCCGAAGCGGGGTTCGTAGCGCTAGTGAGCGTATTCAAGCGCATGTAGGATACACGGAACTCGTTGAACACCCGCGGCGACAATGCGCTATTGACCGCCAGTGTGGCGGATTGCGCGCGCGATGCGCCCGTCGTGGTGTTGCCTGGAGGCGTCGCCTGCCCCGAGCCCGAATACACGTCGTCATTCACCATGTAGCGCATGGACAGGTTGTGCTTCTGCGACAGCCGGACGTCACCGCGTCCGGAACCCTGCCAGTTGTTCTCGGCGAAACTCGTCGACCCGGTGATGGATCCCAAAGGAATCTGGTAGGTGTTGCCGCCCGCCACGAGCTGCGCGGACCGCCCGATGGGGGCTTGCGCCGCAGGCAGGAAGTCGAGCAGCGCCTTGATCTGCGGCCGGCTTCCGCCTACCTGCTAAAGGATGGAGCGGCCGGCTTCGGTCGGCGCGCCATTCAGCGTCGTTCCCGTGCCGATGTTGCGGATGGTCCACTTCTGAAGGGAGGCGAAAAAGAAGGCCCTATTCTTCATTACCGGGCCGCCCAGCGTGCCGCCAAGCTGGTTCTCCACCCGCCACGGCACCGCCTTGTAACCCGCGTTCACGTCCTGGTTGCTCAAGGTGTTCAACTTGTTGCCGTTGTAAAACCAGAAAGCGCTGCCGCGGAATTCGTTCGAGCCGCTCTTGGTCACGATGGAGATCACCGAACCCGAGTTGCGCCCATCCTCGGCCAGAAACTGGTTCGTGATGACCCGGTACTCGGCCACGATGTCCGGATTGTTGATCACCTGCTGATTGCCGGCCACGCTCGGGTCATTGGCGTCCTGACCGTCAATCATGAAGTTGTTCGACCGCAACCGGTTGCCATTGACCGAAAAGTTCGGCCCGCCGGAGGTGAACCCCGTCTGCCCGGACGAGAGCTGGCTGACGCCCGGCACCGACAGCGCGAGGTTGTTGATGTTTCGATCGATCGACAGCGGCAATTCGCTGACCCGCCGGCTCTCGAAGTTCACAGCCACCTCAGCGTTGGTAGTGTTCACCATCGTGGCGTTCGCCTGGACGGTTATGGTTTCGGAGACTCCCGACACCGAAAGCCGGACGTTCAATTCCGCATTCTGATTGAGGCGAAGGGTGATCGGACCCTGCACGTACGTGAAGAATCCGCTCTTCTCAACCGTGACGCTGTATTCGCCAAGCGGTAACTGGCGGACGCGGAAACGCCCCTCCACATCGGTGCTCGTCTCTCTCGCTATGCCGGTCTCCAAGTTCCGCACGATGACCTTCGCATCCACTACGGTGGAGCCGGACGGATCGGTGACTGTCCCGAGAATTTCCGACGACGTCGATTGCCCGAAGCCCAGCGTGACAGCCAAGCCGGCAAGTATTAACAATAACCCCGCCCGCCGGAAAGCGACGCGAGGCGGTTCAGGCACAGAGAGGGTTGTTGTCTTCATGTGACTTTCCTCGATTGGTTGGCGACCCAAAGCGACCCAGCCGCCTGTGCAAAGACCGAACCCCAGAAAGCTGGTCACCCAAGCCCCTGTGGACCTTAGTATACAGCCACTTTCGCTTCTGTCAACCGCGAACATTACGGTCTGGAGGTGTTTTTCCGAGCGGCTGGTCCTAGGACTAGGACGGCAACCCTTCCATAGGGAATTTCGGTGCACATCCGGAACTCGTCGGGTGGTCTTCGACCGCTTTGGCGCCGGAGACCAGCATCTTGAACCCGGTCCCGCTGTTTCAGATGATAATTGAATGTTATCATCTGTGAAACAGGAAAGAAGAAATGAAACCAACTAGCGTTCGGGGTGAGACCCAAAGTTTGCATCCAACCAGGCGGGCCGTTCTCGGTGCGCCCTTCGTTCTGTGGCGGTTCGCCGCGGCGCGCGAACCCCTGCACCGCAGCATCGAACTGAATCCCGGCGAGACCGCCAGCGTGAGCCTACGGGGCGGCGAAATGGCGAAAGTCACGGTACTTGAAGTCGCAGAGCGCCGGGACTCTATCCGGAACGCATTGCGGCAGGCGCGCGTCCGCGTGCGGGTAAACGGCAAAGAAGCCTGGCTGGTGTCGGGCAACTACCGCCTGCCGGTCCCGGTGGGCGGCGTGCAGATCGATTGTCCCGCCACGCGAGGGCTGGAGTCCAATACGGCGTCCAGCTCGTGGCGTTTGGGCAAAGACGTGCGCCTGCGGCTGTGGCCCGCCGGCTCACCCTGGATCGAACCAGGCACGTTCGATCTGCCCCTGAAGTCGCGCTGGTTCGCGACCGACACGCAAATGTCGAACGAGCCGACCTTCGTGAATGGCGGCGATATGCCGGCGCTGGCGACCATCTACTATCACAACGAGCTGGATTTCGGCGGCGCGGAGGGGCTGGATGAGGTCTGCGCCGCGACCGCGGGGTTCGTCGTGTCGGCGCGCAACGAAGTGCATCCCGACCATCGCGATTCGCCGGCGCGGCCCCGTGCGGACGTGATCTACCTCCTGGACGACCGCGGCTGGTACTACCGCTACAGTCACTTTAAGAGCATCGACCCGGCGATCCGGCTGGGCGCGACCGTGAAGATGGGCCAGCGTCTGGGCCTGCTCGGCAAAGAGGGCGGCGCGGGATGGTCGCATTTGCACTTTGGCATCCAAGCGCGGCAGCCCTCGGGCGCCTGGGCCACCGAGGAAGCCTACCCGTTCGCCTGGGAAACCTATCTCCGGAAATACAAGCCGGGGGCCATCGCCGTTGCGCGGCCGCATCAATTGGCGCGGACCGGGGAGGATGTAGAACTGGACGGTTCGCTTTCCTGGAGCTCCACGGGAAAGATCACACGCTACGACTGGACGCTCAGCAGCGGCGCCCGTGCTTCCGGTCCGCGGGCGCGAATTCGTTACAACAAGCCCGGCACGTACAGCGAAATCCTCAAGATTACCGACGTGGCCGGAAATGTGGCTTGGGACTTTGCGGTGGTCCAAGTGCTCGACATGGAGAGGGTGGCTGCGGCTGGCGGAGCCAAGGCGCCGCACGACGCGTATCCCCCTACGATTCACGCGGTGTACTGGCCGGCCATGGACACCAAGCCCGGCCGGGAGCTAATTTTCCGGGTGTTCACCTTCCGGGCTCGCGACGCCGAGGAGACCTGGGACTTCGGGGACGGGACACCCAAGGTGACCGTGCGCTCGAAACCTGATCCGAAGTTTCTGTTGACAGCCGGCGAGTACGCCGAGACCCGCCACTCGTTCGCCCGGCCGGGGGATTACATCGTGCGGGTCGAAAGCCGCAACGGACGCGGGGAGACCGCTACTGCCCATTTGTGGGTGCCTGTGCGGGCATAAGGCGAACCGGTTAGAGGAAGACACAACGAGTTCCCCTTCTGCCTTCCGCTTGTGGACGCGCTGAACCGGCGGCGGCAGGGAGCCGTGCCGTTTTGGTGTGGCGATGCAGGTGTGAAAACTCGCGTAGCCGGGCGAATAGCCTGAGGACTGGACGCCGGGACGGTCTGATATTCTGAGAAAGGCGTCTAGCGGGATGAAGAGGGCGATGAATTGCGTGGCGTTGAGCCGTGTGGTGGCGTCGGGCCTCTGTTTGGCCGTTTGGGGCTGCGCGCAGCCTGGCGAGAGCGCTCCGCAGCGCAACTTCCGGCAAGCGCTCGTGCCGCGAGCCGGAGCGGTCACGAGGATGGCCACCACGGACAGGGTCCCTAGCTCGCTGATCCTCAAGAGCCGGCAGGCTGTGCCCTCGCAGCCGTTCACCATCTCCCGGGTGTTCGCGCCGGGCGATATACCCAACCTGGCCAAGGCGGTAGTTGGCGGTCAAGAGGTCGAAACTCAGTGCGACGTTAAGACGCGCTGGCCGGACGGCAGCCTTCAGCACGCCATCCTCTCGTTCTGGGCTTCCCTCCCGGCGGGGGACACGGTGGTGGAATTCGTCAATCAGAACGCCGGTCCCGAAGGAAAGCCACTGGACGCCGAGACAATGCTCTCGGGCGACTTTGACTTTAGCGGCGTCATCGAGATCACCAACAAAGAAGGCAAGACGCTCACCGCCGACGCCCGCGCCATGCTGGAAGCGGGCGCATTTCGCTACTGGCTCCGGGGACCGATCTGCACGCAGGTGATCATCGAGGGTCCCGCGCCGGAGCGGCAATTTGATCTCGGCTGGGACGCCCACCGCTCGTTCCACCCCATCTTCGTGGCCACTTTCTACCCGCGATGGCGCGGCGTGAAGGTCGAGATGATCGGCGAGAACATGTGGACGGAGTTCGTGCAGGACTTGAGCTATTCGCTGGCGCTCAAAACCGGTCCGCCCGCTAAGCCTTCGACCGTCTATACCAAGGATCTCTTCACCCACTTCGCCCTGACCCGGTGGCGAAAGGTGTTTTGGAGCGGCGCCGAGCCGCGCAAGATCAATATCGACTTCAACCTGCCTTACTTGATTCAATCCCGCGTCATTCCCAACTTCGACCTGACGCGCAGCGTCCCGGGCGGCGTAGTTCAAGACGTGGTGAACTGGTTCCGCCGCACGGACCGCGGGGAGATCAACGGGTCGGGCATGTGGATGAAAGCCTTTCCCACGACGGGTGGACGCCCGGAACTGGGGTTGTTCCCCTCCTGGGCGACGCAATACCTCTACACGTTTGACGAAAATCTTTTCGAAGCGCTCATCGCCAACGGCGGCGTCAGCGGGCATACGCCCATCCACCTCCGGGAATCGGCCAAGGATCGTATTTACCTCCGCGGAACCAGCTACAGCGCCGCCAACCGCCCGGTTTCCGTCGATGCGCGTCCGACTTTCACCTTCCTGAATCTGACTTTTTCCGAAACGAACTCGCGGGACCGGATCACGATTGTTGGTCCCTTGAGCTGGGCGCACGGGTGGCAAATTGACCTCGCCCACCAGGGCAGTTTTTGCTATCTTCCCTATCTCTTCACCGGAGATTGGTACTTCCTCGAAGAGACGTATTTTTGGGGCAGCTACAACGTCGCCCACAATAACCCGAGCAGCCAGGTGAGCTACGGACGGGGCGGGAGTTACGGCTTTATCAATGCGCAAGGTTTGCAGATTCGCGGAGTGGCGTGGGGCATGCGGAATCTCGGCCATGCCGCGTTCCTGGCGCCCGATGGCAGTCCGGAAAAGGCGTATTTCACCGACAAGATGTACCACAACATCGCCGTGCGCGAAGGGGAACAGAGCATCACCGGAGGCGCCTTTTACGATCCTTCGCCCAACTCGCCGTGGACATGGGGACGGACCATGGTCGGAGGTGCGAGAGCCAATCCGCTGCGGTTTCTTACCCGTACGTACCTGGAGGACCGGGCGGGTATGATTCTGTCCGAACCGCCCGATGGCGCCGCCTATGTGGACTCCCCTTGGATGTACAACTACTGCCATGTCGTATTCGGACACTTAGAAGAGCTGGGCTTCCCCATTGGCCCATACCGGCGCGTCGTGGCGCTCAATTTCCTGCATCAGCTCGCCGACCCCGCCTATAACCCGTTTCTTTCCGCCGCCTATCGTATGCCCGTCGTGCGGGCTTCCGACGGACAGTTCTTCTCCGATTGGGGGGCGGTGCTTAAGGCGTTCATGCCCAACTTCCGGACCGTCAACGGCTGGCCTCACGGCGACGAAGGCGACATCGAGCACGGCTATCCCGCCATCGCCCGCGCCGCGGCTACCTTCCTGGTTGGCATTAACGACGGCAACCTCAAGGGCGAAGACGCCTGGAACTGGATCAACAAGAACTTCCGGCGCGTGGACGCCATGAACAACAATCCCAAGTGGGCTCTCGTGCCGCGGAAGCCCGGTCAACTGGACGAAGCCTGGGCGCGCAAGGTCTCCAAGATGCCGAAGCGGACGCGCACGGCGGCCAACCTTCGCCCGCGATAGGAGGAACCGCCAAGGCCCATGCGCGACATCGTTCTGATGGTGATCATCATCAGCTTGTGCGTGGCGGCCATCTTCCGCGCCAAAATCGGGCTGCTTGGCTACATGGGCTATGCGGTGCTGCGCCCGGACGCCATCGCCTGGTCGGGTCCCAACCGCTACTCGTTCTTTCTCGCCCTCTGCACCTTGCTGGGCAGCACCATCCACCTTCCGCACGGGCTGCCGCTCTTCGTTCGCAATCCGTTCCTGGTTCTGCTGGCGATCCTGAATATTCTGTACATCGCATCGGCGGCTCTGGCGGTCAATACCTCGCTAGCGTGGGATCCTCTCAATCAGCACTTGCGGGCGACGGTGATGGCGCTGCTGATCCCGGTCTTGATCACCACCAAGAAAGATCTCAAGTGGCTTCTGCTGGCGATTGGCGGGGGCTTGGGTCTGCTCGGCGCCAAGTTTGGCTTATGGGGTCTGTGGCACGGCGGCGCGCGGTTCAATCAGGGCATCGGCGGCATGATGGCGGACAACAACATGCTCGCTTTGGGATTCGCCATGAGCTTGCCCCTGATGTGGTTTTGCATGCCGCTGGTCGAGCAACTGTGGGCCAAAGCCACGCTGCTGTGCCTTTTCGGATTGACCCTCGCCGCTTTGGTGATGACGTTTTCCCGCGGTGGGGCGCTCGCCGCTGGCGCGGCGCTGCTGGTTATTCTCGCTCGATCCCGCTATAAGGTGGCGGCCGTTGTCCTCATCTTTCTGCTCATGTTGCCTGTGGCTGTGCTCATGGGAGACGCCTATTGGGACCGGCTGGCTTCGATCACCGATCCCCATTCCGATCATTCCACCTTCTCGCGTTTGGTCATGTGGCGCGCCGGTCTTCGCCTTTTCGCCGACTATCCCATTTTCGGCGTGGGATTCGGAAGGCAGAATCAGCAGGTCCTGATCGGAAAATACCTCCCCCCGGGCGCTGAGCGCGTGCCCGAGATGATGGTCATGCACAACACGTGGATCCAACTGCTGACCGATTCCGGCATTTTCGCTTTCGTCGTGTATGTCACCTTGCTCGCAGCCGTGTGGCTATGGCTATGGCGCATCCCGCGCAAGGTGCGGGACAGCGACCCCCTGATTCCTCCGATAGCCGACGGGCTGCGCGCCTCGCTGGCGGCGTTTGTCGTTGGTTCGACCTTCGTCTCGCGTGTGGACTTCGACCTGTACTACATGCTGATCGGAGCAGCCATCGCCCTTTATGAGACTCTGCGGACGGCGCCCCTTCCGGTCCGGCCGGCGGCCGCGCAAGCGGCGCCGGCATCATCGCCGGCGCCCGCCGCGGGTTTGGCCAGGCGTTAATCGCGAATGACTTATCTCAAACCGGTACTGCCGCTGCTCCTCTTGGCGCTGCTCGTGCTGCAACTCGCGCAAAAGCGGGGATGGCGGCGGCGGATGGGCGTGCTTCTGGTCCTGCTCTTGACGCTCGCCTCCTGGCGCCCCGCAGTATATCTGGCGCTGCGGTCGCTGGAGGTTTGGTACCCGGCGGAGGCGCTCCCGGCGGGAGACGCCGAAGCCATTGTGGTGCTCTCGGCGGGCGTCAACCGGTTGTATCCCCCGACGCCCGAGTGGATTTGCGGACCGGACGCGTATCTGCGGGTTCAACACGCGGCCTGGTTGTATAAACATTGGAAGCCGCTCCCGGTCTACGCGTCGGGCGGACGGGTGGGGAGAGGCCTCCCTACGGCGGCGGAGATTCTCGAAAGGGCGCTCGTGGCAGAGGGAGTTCCACAACAGGCGATCCGGAAGGAGGAGGAATCGAGTTCCACCTTCGAAAACGCGGTTTATACCGCGGCGATGCTCCGGGAACACGGGATCCGCCGGATTGCGCTGGTGACCCACGCCAGCCACATGCTGCGGGCGGAAAAGGCATTCCGCCGTCAAGGCATCGAAGTGACCCCGGCGCCGTGCGGCTTCCGCTCCGCACGCTTTATCACGGGTTGGCGGGAGCTGGCGCCCTCGGCGGGCGACTTGCGGGATTCAGACGACGTCCTGCACGAGTGGCTTGGTCTCCTCTGGTATGCTGTGTCGGGGAAGTTGTGATTCCGTTTGCGGAGGCATTTTGAGAAAAGCCTTTTTTTTCTTCGCCATATTGGCGTGGCAAAGCGCCGCACAGATCCCGCAGTTCAGCGGCGCGGGTTTGGCCGGGGGACCGCCCGTCGGATTACAGCGCGGCACATCCACTCGCGGGCTGTTGACCGTGACGCCTTTCTTTTCCGCCACCGGCACATACTCGACGGGCATGGGGAGGGTTTCGCTTCTGCCGGATGGCACGGTGCCTGAGTACTCCGGCGCCTCCGCGGCTGCCGTGGCGGGCGTCAGCGGCGCCCATGCCTGGCGCAGGAGTCTCCTCGGCATTTATTACGGCGCTAATTATTCGCATACCTTTGAGAACCAGAACCTGTCCGGATTGAGCCAAACCTTGAGTTTGGCTTTTACGCGCGAAATCGGGCGGCGCACTTACTTTGGCGTGGTGGCTACGGGCACGATGGCCAACCGGGCGTTCGGGCTCGCCGGCGCAGGAGGGTTGGCCACCTTGGACACCACCGGTTTGGACTTCGTGGACCCTTTCAGCTCGTATTCGCTTCAGCACGAACTGCTCGACGCGCGGTCGTATTCGTCGGGACTTTCCGCCGGGATCTCGCACGGAATTGGCAGGAATTGGATGGTTAGCGCCAGCGGGAGCGCCTTCCTCGGCTATCGAAAGGTCAGGGGCTTGCCGACGGCGATCTCAAACTCCAGCCAAGGCGCCATCGCCCGCCGCTTGAGCCGCCGGGCAAGCATGGTCATGAGCTATTCCCACATGCAGTTTCGCTACGACCGCGGCTTCGGCGACGTCAATGGGCATCAAGGCATGGCGGGCGTCGCTTACCGTGTGGATGAGCACAGTTCGCTCGTGGTCATGGGCGGCGTGCTGCGTTCGGAGCGCATCGCGCTCACCCGTGTTACGCTGCCGCCGGAAATCGCCGCCATCTTGGGAGTGAGTTTCGGGCAGGAGGTATTTTACGGCGATAACCTTTACGGCGCCGGCAGCGCGCACTTTCACCGCAAATTGCGGCGCGCCAGCTTTGGCGCAACTTACAGCCTGTCGATGGTTCCCGGAAACGGCTTTTACGTGGCTTCCCGCTCCCACTCGGGCGATGTGACATACAACCGCACGGCGTTCCGGCGGTGGAGCGTCACCGCCTCCGCGGGCGCAAACCGGTATGCCGCCTTGATGCAGAACCTGAAGCCTTTGCAGACCTACCATGTTTCAGGCGCTATCGGACGCCAAGTGGGAAGTTACTGGCACGTTTCCTTTACCGGCGGCTTCCGCCACATCGAAGCCGGCAACCGCAGCTTTGCCCGCGACACGGCGTTCGCGTCGGTGTCGGTGGCGTTCGGTCCTCCCGGCATCCACGTCCCCGGATGGTGGTAAGCGGCAATTGTGCTAGATTCGAAACAAGACTCGTTGGAGCCTAGTTCCTTGGAGCAACCGCCCCGCCAAGCAGCCATCGTTCCGGAAACGCCGCGGCTTGCCCTGTGGATCGAGATCCTTTGGTATCTGGGGCTGCTATGCATCCTCTTCGCCCCCGTCCTCAGAGGCATGAGCATCGAGTGGTTTCATGACGACGACATGGGACACGGCATCTTTGTTCCCTTCGTAGCCGCCTGGATCGCCTGGCAGAAGCGCGCCGAGCTGGCGGCAGCCCCGGTTCAGCCCTGCCGCTGGGGAATTCTTATCCTGTTGTGGGGCTTCGCCCAACTCATCGCCGGAACTTTGGGGGTGGAGCTGTTCGTGGCGCGGACGGCGTTCGTGATCTCCGTGGCGGGGTTGGTGATCACCGTGTGGGGCTGGCAAGTCTTCCGCATTCTGGCGCTGCCGGTGCTGCTGTTGGGGTTCATGATCCGGATTCCTGCCATTTTGTACAACCAAGTGACTTTCCCCTTGCAGCTCCTGGCGAGTCAAGTGGCGGAAACGGCGCTCTCGCTCGCGGGCATTCCGGTCTACCGGGAGGGCAATATCTTAGAGCTGCCGTCACAGCGCCTGTCGGTGGTGGAGGCTTGCAGCGGAATCCGCTCCTTGCTTTCGCTGGGTTTCATTTCATTGGTCTATGGCTTCTTTTTTGAGAAGAAAATGTGGGTGCGGGCGGCGCTCGTCGCCGCCACCGTACCCATCGCCATCGCCGCCAACGCTTTCCGGGTAACGATGACCGGATTCTTGAGCGAATTTCAGAGGGAACTGGCTGAAGGGTTCTTCCACGCGGTGGAAGGCTGGGTCATTTTCATGGTGGCGCTTGGGCTGTTGGTGGCGTTCCACCGGGCGGTTAACGGCTTGCGGAGGTTGGCGCGTGGGCGGTGACGGTTCGCTGTTCGGCTTTCTCCGGCGCCCGATGGGGCTGACGGTTACGCTGCTCCTTGCCGCCCAAGCCATCGCTTACTACGGACTGCCTAAGGAACGTCCGGCAAATCTTGCCCAACCTTTGTCCTCTATGCCGAGCGAATTCGGCTCGTGGCGGATGGTCCGCGAGATTCCGCTCGAATCGCGGGTGCTCGAAGTTCTGAAGGCGGATGACACCATTGAGCGGGTTTACGCCGACGCCGCAGGCAACCGCTGGGTCAGCTTCTACATGGCTTTCTTCAGGTCTCAGACCACCGGCGTGTCGCCGCATTCCCCCAAGAACTGCTTGCCGGGAGCGGGATGGGTCGCCTCGAAGGCGGACTCGATCAGCTTTCCGGCGCCGGGCTTTGACCATCCCATTTCAGTAAACCGCTACGTGGTCAGCAAAGGGGACGCCAAGAGCTTGGTCCTCTACTGGTATCAGTCTTATAACCGCACCGTGCCCAACGAATATTGGGCGAAGATCTGGCTGGTGGCGGACGCGATCCGCTACCGCCGTTCGGACACCTCGATCATGCGCGTTACCGTGCCGATCGTAAACGACCGGGAACAGGATGCCGAGCAGGCAGCCGTCGACTTCATCCAAGCGAGCCTGAAGACCATCAACGACATGTTGCCGAGGTGAGCGGGCTGCGCCGATGAAGCTTTCCGTCCTGATTCCGGTCTACAACGAACGCACGATGGCGGAACGCTCGCTCTCGCGCGTTCTGGCGGCGCCGCTCCCGGAAAACATGGAGCGCGAGCTGATTGTGGTGGACGATTGCTCGACCGACGGCACATGGAACATCCTTCAGCGCCTCGCCGCGGAGCACCCCGAAATCCGCCTGTTCCGGCACGAGAGGAACATGGGCAAGGGCGCCGCAGTCCGTACGGCGGTTTCTCACGCCACCGGCGATTTCTGCCTTGTTCAGGACGCGGACCTGGAATACGACCCGTTCGAGTACCCCAAGCTGTTGCGCCCGCTGCTCGACGGGCGTGCGGACGCCGTCTTCGGCTCCCGCTACCTGAGCAGCGAACAGACGCGCCTGCTGCCTTTTTGGCACTCAATGATTAACAAAGGGCTGACGCTCGTCTCCAACATGTTCTGCAACCTCAATTGCACGGACATGGAGACGTGCTACAAGGTCTTCCGTACGGATCTCCTGAAGAGCATTCCCATCCGCTCGAACCGGTTTGGATTCGAACCGGAGATCACTATGAAGGTGGCCAAGCGCAAGCTGCGCGTATACGAAGTTCCGATCAGCTACCACGGGCGCACATATGAAGAGGGCAAGAAGATCGGCTGGAAGGACGGCGTCCGCGCGCTGGGCGTCATATTCAAGTACTGGCTGATCGACGATCTTTATCAAGAGCCTTACGGAAGGGCGTTTCTGAACAACTTGACCGGAACGCCGCAGTATCTCAACTGGCTGGTCCGGATCCTGCGGCCTTACGCCGGCGACACGGTGCTCGAAATTGGCGCGGGCATCGGCAACCTTTCCGCCCGGCTGATGGGCAAGCGTCTGCGATATGTGGCAGCCGAGTCCGATCCGTTATATCTGCATGCCTTGGAGAACCGGTTCTTCCGGACGCCCAACGTGGAGGTCCGGCGCCTGCGTCCGGACGACGAAGCGGGATACGCCGAGCTAGCCGGTCAGTTCGACACGGTGCTGTGCATCAACGTGCTCGAATACGCGGAGAACCCGCAGAACGTGGTGCGCGCCGCCGCCACCGCCCTGCGGCGCGGAGGGAGCATGCTGGTGCTCACTCCCCAAAATCCGTGGCTTTATAGCGCCATTGACCGGCTGATGGGACACCGGCGCCGGTTCCGCGCCGCGGAGTTGAGGGAATTGCTGGAGCAGCAGGGTCTGGTTGTTCGGGAAATGCGCCAGATCAACAAAGCAGGCGCCCTGGCCTGGTGGCTGTTCGGCAAGGTTCTTCGGCGCCGCCGGATCAACAAGCTGTCGCTCAAGATCTTCGACAAGACCGTCTGGCTCTGGCGCCGCCTGGACTGGCTCCTCCCCTGGCGCGGCCTCTCCATCATCGCCGCCGCGGAAAAGCGCTGAGACGCGGGACCGACCGCCTTGCAGCGCTGGCCGTACCTCCGGAGTATCCTGAGATAAGCAAATCAGCAGAGGGGCTGCCGGCAAGCGTGCCGTCTACATCTGGGAACCCCGCGTTGCACAGTTGCCTGCCGGCGCCCTTCAAAGGAGGGTAGAGATGCCTAATGTAAGCATGGGGATCCATCGCAACAGACACTGCTTGCCGTACGCGGCCAAGGTGGGCGGAAGTTCTCAGTCCGATGATCTTGTACTGACGAAACCGGTCGGCTCGGGCGGCGCGACACGCGGTCCTGATGTGTTGAAGGTGCAGCGAGCGCTCAACTTGGCGCCGCATGATAAAGGGGGCCCCTCGCCGAAACTGGCCGAAACCGGCGTTGCCGACGCCAAGACGATCGCGGCGATTCACGCTTTTCAGCGTTTCCACTTTGGCAAGTCCGACGGGCGCATCGACGTGATGGGCAGGAGCCACGCCAAGCTGAGCTCCTTGCAGCCGGCCAAAATCAAGCGAATGGAGATGGCCAAGAATTATCTCGCCCAAGCGATGCAGTGTATGCGGGCGGCGGAGACGGGGATCCTGGGGGCAGGCGTGGAACTGATGACCGGAGGCGGTCTGATGGGGACCCGCAACCTGAATCTGGTGGACAAGCACTTCGACGTCCGAAAATCGGCCAATCCAGCCGCAGCGCTTGGCCATATCGGAGCGGTTTACGCCAAGATGCTCGCGGTCTTCGCCCGGCCCGGCGGCTTGTGGGGATGGCAGGCGTTTGAAGCGGAACCGTTTACCAACCCCGATTTTTACGCTTTCACCTGGTGGGGCGGGTTCAGCCGCTCGGGCGATTACGCCGGCTGGCAGCGGCTGGATACAATCTACCTGAGCGCGTTTTATGACAAGGCGACGGATGACAATCGAATTCAGACTATAGTCCACGAACTCGCCCACTTCGTCGGACCCACTTCCGGGGATCTGATCTATGATTACGCTTACGGACAGCAGTCGGCCCCGCAAATGAAGGCGCTCAGCCCTTACCAGAAGCAGCACAACGCCGAGAGCTTTGGCAATTACGCCTTCGAAGCTCAATTTGGCCGCGCGCCTCTCTGAAACGCGGTGGAATTACCGCGGCCGGGCGAGGCACAGAATTTGATAGCCCAATAGCCCGGGCAATAGCGGGGTTGCCGCCCCGAGCACCCGGTTAACCGCAACCATGAGCGGGTGGGAGGCGGGAAGCCCGAGGGCGAGCTCCACGGGCATCACCGACATCCATTCGCGCTCGATGCGGTAGCCGTTCTCTGCGAGAAACCGGCGGAAAGTGCGACGCGTGTAAAACCGCAGGTGCGTCCGGTCCAGGATGCCCCGTTCGGCGTACTCGAACCGTCCGGCAAGGAGTGCCAGCCGCACCGTCACGTTGGCCACATTGGGCACGGAAATGAAGACCTCGCCGCCCGGCGCAAGCAGCCTGCGGCAGGCGTCCAGCAGCAGTTCCGGGCGCGGCAGGTGCTCGAGGACATCCATCATCAGGATCTTGTCGAATGCCGCCGCGGGCAGAGGATGCAGTCCGGATGGAAGGTCGTGGATGAGGTCGCAGCGCAAGTAGGCTTCCATCGCTTCGCGGCAGCGCGGCGCCTCGAGGAGGTCCACCCCGGTGACGCGGTTGCCCTGCGCTTTGAGGCGCTGCGCGACAAAGCCTTCGCCGCACCCAATATCAAGGATCCTTAGCCCGCTCCATCCCAACCGCTCCAGGTAGTAGTGGCTGGAGTAGCGGCTTTCCTTCAGCGGATAGTGTTCGGCAGTCACCGGTTGGCGTAGTTGAGTTCGTAAAAGCGCAAGTACTCGCCGCTGCGCACGCGGCTCACCCAGCCGCTGTTGTCGCGATACCAGCGGACAGTAAGAGCGAGCCCCTCATCGAAGCTCACCCTGGGCGCCCAGCCGGTTTCCCGCATCAGTTTGGCGCTCGAAAGCGCATAGCGGCGGTCGTGTCCCGGACGGTCGGTCACATAGCGTATCAGGCTTTCCGGCTTCCCGGTAGCCGCCAGGATCCGCTTCACCACCTCGATATTCGGCAGCGAGCAATTGCCGCCGATGTTGTAAATCTCGCCCTCGCGACCCTTTTCCAGCGCCGCCCGGATACCGCGGCAGTGGTCTTCGACAAAAAGCCAGTCCCGAACTTGCATGCCGTCCCCATAAACCGGCAGCGGCTTATCTTCGAACGCATTGGTGATCATTAACGGGATCAGCTTCTCAGGGAACTGGTACGGTCCGTAATTGTTCGACGCCCGCGTCACCACCACCGGCAGCTTGTATGTGGTGAAATACGACAGCGCCAGCAAGTCCGAACCTGCTTTGGTCGCCGAGTAGGGGCTTGAGGCGCGCAGCGGGAAATTCTCATCCGCTTCCAGCGGCGGCTCCAAGCTGCCATAGACCTCGTCGGTGGAAACATGGACGAACCGGGGCAGCCGGTGGATGCGGCTCGCTTCGAGCAGCGTAAACGTGCCGCGGAGATTCGTCTCAAACACCGGCGCGGGGGAGTGGATGCTCCGGTCGACGTGCGATTCCGCCGCAAAGTGCACGATCGCGTCGAAACCGCCGCCGGCGAGCAATTCCTGCACCAAATCGGCGTCGGTAATGTCCCCGGGCACAAACCGATAACGGGGATCTTTCGCCACCGGCTCCAGGTTCTCCAGATTGCCCGCGTAAGTAAGCTTGTCGAGAACCGTGATCCTCAGATCAGCGTCGGAAGCCAGTTGCGTGCGTACGAAGGCGGATCCGATGAAGCCGGCGCCGCCGGTAACCAGGAGATTCATGGACCTCTATCTCTCCGCTGCCGAGGCATGCTTGGCAGCCACTAAATTTGTCGCCCGGAGGAGCGAATCGAAAGTTCCGGCGTCGGTCCACCAGCCTTCTAGAAAGGCGAACGTCATCGTACCTTCGCGGATGTAGGCGTTGTTCACATCTGTGATCTCGAGTTCGCCGCGGTGGGAGGGTTCGAGCGTACGAACCTTGTCGAACACGGTCTTATCGTACATGTAGATGCCGGTCACCGCGTAGTTGGACTTCGGCTTTTTCGGCTTTTCTTCGATGCCAACGATGCGGTCGCGGACGATTTCCGCCACGCCGAAGCGTTCCGCGTCGGGCACCTCTTTCAGCAGGATTTTCGCGCCGCGCTCCTGCTGCCGGAATTCTTCCACCGCGCCCCGGATGCTCTTCTCGATGATGTTGTCGCCGAGAATCACGCAGATCTTCTGCCCGTCGGCGAAATGCTCGGCGAGCGAGAGGGCGTCGGCGATGCCGCCTTCACCTTCCTGATAGGTGTAGTTGAGATGCTTCAAGCCGAATTCCTTGCCGTTGCCGAGCAAACGCAGGAAATCGCCCGAGTTCCGCCCGCCGGTGACGATGAGTATGTCCGTGATCCCCGCATCGACCAGCGTTTCGATCGGGTAGTAGATCATCGGCTTGTTGTAAATCGGCAGCAGGTGCTTGTTGGTGATCTTGGTCAGTGGGTAGAGCCGGCTGCCCGTGCCTCCTGCCAGTACGACGCCTTTCATGCGGGATCCTCCCCGGGTCACAGCTTCTATCATAAACCACTGTAAACTGGAGGCTTGGCCATGGCGCCCGAGGACATCGCTCATCGCCTGGAAGAGTTGCGCCGCAAAGCCGCCGCCGGGGAGACGCTCGACTCCACCGAAACGGCCGAACTCATCGAGATCGCACAGCGCCTCCAACGGAAAGCCGCGCATCTCGGCCGGTTGGGCGAGGATCTCGAACGCCGCCTCATCGCGGCGGAGGAAAGCTTGTCCCTCAGCGCCGCCCGGCGCGCGGGCGCGATCTTCCGGGACGCGCGCGACCGGCTGCACGCTTGGTTCGCCCGCCCCAAAGCGCCGCCGGTGCTCCGGGGCGCCATCGAGGCGCGGGAATTCCAAACCCCTCGGGGACCTTACGTCGCCCTGTATGATTCGCTCGGGGCGCCTGCGCCCGACGCCTTCGAACGCGCAGCGCGAAGAACCGGCGAAGACGCAGTAGACTTGCTGTACGGCGACGAGGCGGCGGAAATCACCGGCGGCAAGCCCGCCCATCCCGTACTTCGCCCGGATTGGTCGCCCGAGTTGCTCTCCGCCTGCATGTACATGGGGCGTTTTTTGGCCATCTCTCGCGCTGCATTGGACCGCGCCGGATCTTTCGATGGACTGTACAGCTTGGCGCGCCAGGCGGCGGCGTCTGGCGCCCGCATCGCCCGCGCGCCGGAAGTCCTTTATTGCGCGCCGCCTTCCGGGGTGGAGGAGGGCACGGCGCTTCAGCCGCTCGAATCCGGACCGCTGGCTACCCTGATCATCTGCTCGCGCAGCGGCACATTGCTGCCGCGTTGTCTCGGCGGTATCCACCACCGCACGCGTTACCGCCCCTACGAGTGCGTCGTTGTGGCTCACCGGGGATTCGACGACGCCCGGTTGGACGCCGCCGCTGCCCGGCATCAGGCCAGAGTTACGTCCTATACGGGTCCATTCCACTTCGCGCGCATGTGCAATCAAGGCGCCGGGGAAGCGCGAGGCGAGCTTCTTGTTTTCGTCAACGACGATGTCACGCCCCGGTCGCCCGGCTGGTTGGGCTACCTGGCGGCGCACGCATTGAGAAGGGAGATTGGCGCGGCGGGCGCCAAGCTGCTTTACCCGTCAGGCGCGATTCAGCACGCGGGAGTCGCCATAGGCATCGTGGACGGCGCAGGACACCCCGGACGCGGCACATTCGGCCGCCCGTGGTGGCCGTGGCTGGACTTTACCCGCGACGTCACCGCCATCACCGGCGCTTGCCTTGCCATCCGGACATCCGTTTTCCGGGAAGCCGGCGGATTCGACGAAAGATTTCCTGTCAATTACAACGACGTCGATCTATGCCTTCGTCTGCGCCGGGCAGGCTATCGCGTGGTCGTTGAACCACGCGCCGTGCTGCGCCATGACGAGTGCCGGTCCCGCCCCGGGCGCACCACGGCTCAGGAGCGGGAGCTGTTCTGGGATCTGTGGGGCGACGAACTCGCGTCCGGCGACCCTTTTTACCACCCCGCGTTCGCTCCCGAGCGGGAAGACCTCGCGCTCGGTGACTAAAGCAGGACCTACACGAGTCGTAGGGCAGACTGCACAGCGACATTCGCACGGGTTCCGGGTTTGCTCAAGAGTTAAGCTTAAGATTTGGGTGAGCCGCCATTGAGACTCTCGGTCGTGATTCCCGCACAGAACGAAGAGGGCTGCATTGCAGAGACGCTCCGGAGTCTGTCATCGGCTCTGCAAGCCGAAGCGGTTCCGCACGAAATCGTGGTGGTGGACGATGGCAGCCAGGACCGGACAGCCGACGTGGTGCGCGAAATGGCTAGGAACTACCCTAACATCGTTCTCGAAACCAACGACGGGCGGCACGGGTTCGGCATGGCGGTGCGGTGCGGCTTAAGGCGGGCTACCGGCGACGCAATTGCCATTATGATGGCCGACCTGTCCGACAGTCCGGAGGATCTGGTGGCGTGCTACCGGAAACTGGCCGAGGGTTACGACTGCGTGTTCGGGTCACGTTTCATCCGCGGCAGCCGGGTGATCGATTATCCGCCCCACAAGCTCATCCTTAACCGGCTGGCCAATTTATTTATTCAGATCATTTTCGGACTGCGTTTTAACGACACCACGAACGCTTTCAAACTCTACCGGCGCTATGTCATCGACGGCATGCAGCCGCTCATTTCCCCGCATTTCAACCTGACGGTGGAAATGCCGCTCAAGGCCATCGTCCGCGGCTACAACTACGCCGTCATTCCCATTTCCTGGAGGAATCGCAGCACCGGCGTGTCAAAGCTCAAAATCAAAGAGATGGGCAGCCGTTACCTGTTCATCGTCTTGTACTTGTGGCTGGAAAAGCACCTGTCCCGAGGCGATTATTACCGGAGCCGCTCAGCGGGAGGCCATGTTTAACCGCGTACTCATCACCGGCGGCGCCGGTTTCGTAGGCTCCTCTCTGTCGCTGCACCTGCGGCGGGTTTTCCCGTCGCTCGAAGTCATCGCGTTTGACAACTTGCACCGCCGGGGCTCGGAACTGAATCTGCCCCGGCTTGCGGAATATGGCGTCCGGTTCATTCATGGCGACGTCCGCTCGCCCGAGGACCTTGAAGCGATCGGGGATCCGCCCGATCTGATCGTCGAGTGCTCCGCAGAGCCTTCCGCCCACGCGGGCTACGGCGGCTCTCCTGGTTACCTCATCCGCTCCAACCTCGAAGGCTGTTATCACTGTTTAGAGCTCGCGCGCCGGTCCCGGGCTGGTTTTCTATTCTTGTCGACTAGCCGGATCTACCCCTACGCGCGGCTGAATGCCTTGCCATACCGCGAGACAGAAAGCCGCTTTGAGTGGGAAGGAGCGTATGCCGGCGGAATTCCGGAAGACTTTCCGCTGGACGGCGCACGGTCCCTTTACGGGATGACCAAGCTCGCGGCGGAACTGATGGTGACCGAGTACGGAGAGGCGTACGGCTTCCCATACGTCATCAACCGCTGCGGCGTTATTGCCGGACCCTGGCAAATGGGCAAGACGGACCAAGGAGTGATGACGCTGTGGGCAGCCGCCCACTATTTCAAGCGCCCCCTGGCTTACATCGGCTTCGGCGGGCAGGGTAAGCAAGTCCGCGACGTTTTGCACATCGAGGACCTTTGCGAACTGATTACGATGCAAATTCGCGAATTTGCTAAATGGTCCGGTCAAGTGGTGAACGCCGGCGGCGGGCGGAGAGTCAGCGTGTCGCTGAGGGAACTTACCGCCTTGTGCGAAGAGGTGACCGGGAACCGGATTGAGGTCGCTTCCCGGCCGGAAACCCGGGCGGGCGACATGCGAATTTACCTGTCCGACTGTAGCCGGGTGGAAGGATTTTGCGGTTGGTCGCCGCGCCGCAGCGCGCGGGATATCGTGGCCGACACTTGCGCATGGATCCGGGCTCACGAATCCGCGCTGCGAGGAGTGTTGCTGAATCAAGCATGAACGGGGATTCCAAGAACGAAATCCAGGAACTTCTGGCGCGCCAGGAGCGCCTGGAAAGAGAGCTGGCCGAGATGCGGCGGCACCTATTGGCCGCGCTCGAACGCCAAGAAGCCAATGTGGACCGTCTCGAGCAAAGGCTCAGCCATGTACAGGCGCGGGCGGCGGTGGCCTATCAGGAAGTCCGGTCCATCATGAACAGCCGGACGTGGCGCACGCTGGTCAGAGCGGGCGGGGTGGCGCTTCGTTTGGGCCGCTGGTTTAGAGCAATCGGGCACGCGCGTCTGAGCGGCGAAGGGCTCCTGCGTCTGCGTTGCGAAGAGCCCGCGAGCGAGGGTCCGTTCAGCGGGGTGATCCGCATCACCGGGTGGGCCGTTTCGAGCGCCGGAATCGACCGGGTCGAGTTGCGCCTGGGCGACACCAACATTCAGCCGGTGCGGTTTGGCTTGTACCGCCCGGACGTAGCCAAACATTACCCTGAAGCAGCGCAGGCCGACCGCTGCGGGTTTTTCGCCCGGCTTGATACGCTGGCTCTCCCGAACGGATTGCACACGGTCTATGTCAGCGCGGTCGACCGCGCCGGGAGGCGAGCCGAGATTCCGGTGGAGATCGAAGTTGACCACCGCCGCTGCCAGATTGACGACTACAGCCGCTGGATCAGCGAGTTCGAGGTCCGGGATCCGGAGCAGGTCCGCGTCAAGCTCGCGTCTTTTACGCACAAGCCTCTCATCAGCATTCTGGTGCCGGTGTACCGCACGCGTCCGGCTTTTCTCGAGCGCGCCATCCGTTCGGTGATCGCGCAAAGCTATCCCCATTGGGAGCTCTGTCTGGTGGACGATTGCTCGATGGCGCCGGAGATCGACGCCTTGCTCGCCGGGTATGCCGCCGCCGACAGCCGGATACGCTTTACGCAATTATCCGAAAACAGCGGCATCTCCGCGGCGTCCAACGTGGCGCTGGAGATGGCGCGGGGCGAATTCATCGCCCTGCTGGACCATGACGACGAGCTGGCCGAAGACGCTCTGTTCCATGTAGTAGACGCCGTCAATAAGGAACCCGAGGCGGATATTCTGTACTCCGACGAGGATCACATCGACGACGACGGGCGGCGTTCGGATCCTTTCTTCAAGCCTGACTGGTCCCCGTACACGATCCTTTCGGAGAACTATGTCACGCATTTGATGGTGCTGCGCCGCGACATCGCCGTGTCGTGCGGCGGCTTCCGCCCGGAGGCGGACCTCAGCCAGGATCACGACATTCTCTTGCGCGCCAGCCTCAAGGCCAGACGTATCGTCCATATCCCTCGCATCCTCTATCACTGGCGGACCAACCTGTGGCTTCACCGCTCCACCCGCGCCTCTGACAGCGCCAGTGATGAAAGAATTTTGAAATCGCAACGCGAGGCTCTGGAATTCTATCTGCGCGCCGCCGGCATTGAAGCCGCCGTCGAACCGGGGCGCTATCCTGACCGCTGGCGCGTGCGTTACCCGCTGCCGCCGGATCCCCCGCGGGTGGCGGCTATCATCCCTTGCGGCGGGCGGATGGAGATGCTCACCCGGTGCATCGAGAGCTTTACTTCGATCACGAAGTATCCGAACTATGAGCTTTGGGTGGTGGATAATTCCCGGGGTCCCGAAGTCGAAGCGTATGTGAAAGCATGCGCCGCCAAGGGCATTTCCATCCGCCACGTCGATTGGCGGAACCGGCGTTTCAACTATTCGGCCTTGAATAACAACGCTGCGGCGCCCACCG
>FWPV01003391.1_pt1 | contig 36156 bp, 29 predicted proteins | sample 2228371 | NCBI WGS metagenome assembly FWPV01 (sample SAMEA103939776, study PRJEB20133) | metagenome | reverse complement strand
TTTATAGCTAGTCCCTTCGGTGTGGCCTTTTTTATCGTTAGGAAAAAATAGCACCACCAAATAATACTCTTTTCCTACTGATTTAATAAGGTGATCAATTTTCCATCCGTTCAGAAAAGGTCGCCTCGTCCCTCCTTAGATAGAAAGTTTTGCCTTCATTGATTTTCTGCTTTATTTCAATGGCGATCGCTTCCTCAAATTTTGTTTCTTCAAGCCATTGATTTTTCGTCAGAAAATCTTTAAAAGCCTCATCTTCGTTTAATCCTTCGCCATAACCAAGGACTTGGAAATTTTCGACGTCTGGTTCAGTCAGCTCAGGTGAAGAGAAAGTAATTCCCTCGGGCGTTACAAACAAGAATAATTTTTTTCTCATTTGATTATCTCCAGTTTTAGGCTATTAAAAGTTGATCATATGTCTATTCCGGGGATATGTCCAGTCAGTCAAAGTCGTATTTTAAAAAATCTCTAGCCTGGAAGCGGAAATTTTCGGCAATTCTTAGGCTATCATTAAAGCTGCCGTCGTATCCCCATAAATTAATTAACCTGGCTTTATTTGTTGGCAAAGATGAGGGGGGTGGCTAGCTCGCCGGTTGTCGTCGCCGTTAGTGGCCCGCCAATGAACAGTTCGTGCGCCGTATAGATCCCAACGTATAGATCCCAACCATAAATAAATTTTTTATTGGCGTTTCTAACAGCACTTCCGGCTAAGAGCTTTTGCCCAGCCAGCGTTTGAGCACCAGCTAGCTATCGAACTTTGATCGATGCGAATCTTTTTCTAGAACCTGGAGGCTGACTCCCCACTCGCCAGGATGGCAGCACCGGTTAGACCGACCAGGCCTGCCCCCACAACTATTAGCTCATATTGCTTGGTCTAAATTTTTTTTATTTTATTAGAAGGAATTCAGACAATGATAATTCTCCGTTAATAAAAAGTAAGGGAACGATTATGCCTTCACATAGATTTTCTCATGAAAGATTAAGCTGGCTCATCTGGAGATAATCTTTAATAGAACAGAAACGAAAATCAGCTAAAAGTCTCTCTAATTTAGCTAAAGTGTTTTTTAGGCCAATATAATGAATAAACCTTTCTCTCATCGGAAGATGGAGGCGGGGTGAATGAACGTCTATTTCCCGCGGATGAAGATAAACCACTACGGGAAGCCCCCTCTTATTAAAAGTTTCTATTCCTTTCTTGATCAAGAAATAAGGCCACAAACGAAAATAGAAGCCGCCGGAAAAAGGAACCTTGAAGCCAGCAAAGCTCATCACGGCGGGAGGAAATTCGTGCAGTTGCCCGATCTTGTGCGGCACAGCCTCTATTCCTTCTTCGCCGTAAAGAAAGGTCTTGGCGGGGAAAAGGCTTGAATCATAAACCAGCCCGTATTTTTCTAGAAGACAAAAAAACCAGGGCATGTTTCTCCTGACCGACCAAGATGGAGCACGGAAGCCGATGACCTTTTCTCCCGTAAGGCCTTCAATAATCTCCAGAGATTTTTTGAGCTCGGCTTCGAAAACGAGGGGCGAAAGACGGTAGATGAGACAATGGCGCAAGCCGTGAGAAGCGATCTCATGGCCTTCCTTTTTAATGGCTTCTACGATGTGCGGTTGTCGTTCAGCGGTTGAACCAAGAAGGAAAAAAGTAGCTTTGGCCTGATACTTCCGGCAAAGTCTGAGCAATTGTTCAATATTGCCCACCAGTCTTTTGTCCTCGAGTTCTTCGAATGGCAAGTCTATCCCCGGATAGTTAGCCTGGTACCATTCCTCAACATCAAAAGTTAAAAGATTGAAAGTAAGAGCTCGGGCTACTTTTTTATCCATCTTCAACTGGAAGAAGATTTTTTGGCCTCGAGGACAAAAGAAGAGGCCACAGGAATCACCCCCCGAGAAAAACGACCTAATCTTTTAAACTGCTTTCTCCAGGGCAAGGGATAGAATAATAAATTGATTTTAATTAACTCCGACCCGTATTCCTTTAAAAGCCCCACCACTTTACTTATAGGGTGAAAAAAGAGGCGAGGATGTTGGCGTTTGACCAAATGCCTGATTAATTGCCAGCCAATATTCTGGCAGTTAAAAGCACTGATAATGAGGCGACCACCTGGACGACAGGCCCGACTCATTTCCGCCAGAAACATTTCTGCTTCGGCCACACATTGCAGGACGCTGTTAGCTAAAACTAAATCAAAGGCATCGTCCGCCACAGGCCATCTTCCTCCCTGGCTTAAGACAGGATGGAAGCCCTTTGTGGCCGCTGCCTTCAACATGCCCAGAGAAACATCCAGACCCACCAAGAAATTTTGGCCAGCCAAAGAAGAGGCAAAGTGTCCTGTACCACAACCGACATCCAGGATAACTGCTCCTTCAACCTGACCGATAAGTTCATAAAAGGCCTGGCGTAACAGGCGAAAATGCGCTTCATGGAGATAACTGTTGGCGGCAATAGAATCCCCTTTTTCCTTAGCCTGCTCGTTGAAATATTTTTCCCAGGGGTTGTCTTTTCCTGCTTCGTTTAAAAAAAGAGGGATATTTTCTTGAAGCGGATAAGTTCGAAGACACTCAGGACAACACAGAGCCTCTGCGGCAAGCGAAAGACTACCGCGGCAATGGGGACAGCGAAGCAAGGAAAGAAAACGCTCTTCCATCTACATTCCCAGTTGGCGGCGGAAATATTTTCCTATAGCGGCCGTTAAAGGCAGAGGGAGAGAATTTTTCCAGACCAGAGGCGCCAGCCGCAGCAGGAAAGATTCGCCAGAAAAAACATTCTTAATTTTCTTGGCCTCCCCTGCCTCAGCCGAAACATAAACATAATAATAATTTTCCAGTCTCATCAGCCATTTCTTTTTGAATATTTCCTGGCCGCGATATCTCACCGGCCCGAAATCAAATATGTGGTAACCTTCATTCCAGGCCCAGGAAAGAAATTGCCAGATAGCCCAATCATTGGGTTTGACCAAAAAATATTTTTCATCCGAAACCATTTCCGTGATATGCACCGTTCGGCCGACACACCAGGCGACAAGAGCAGAAACCGGAATGGATTTAAGATGAAAGATAAAAATCTTTAAATGAGAGGACAGTAGTTGGAATAAATCTATAAAAAAGGAAACCGGGTGAGGCGGGCTGCCCAGTCTCTTCATCGTTTTAAGATACAAAAGATAAAATTTTTTCTTTATGTCCTGGACATCGTCTATTATTCCCATTTTTAATTGATAAGCCTGGGCGCGGCGGAGGATATTTCTTTCCTTCGGGTCTAATTTCTCCCAGAGCAAGCGAGGGTCTTCAAGCTCCATCCAGCTCCGGCGAAACAATTTTCTTGCCTCGAAGCCTTCCGCGGTCAGTGCCCAGGCGTCCGGCGGATGGTGCATTTCCAGGAAAGGCCATCCGGCTTCTTTCATTTTTTTTCTCATGAACTCCAGAAAAGTAGCCCTGATTACACTCTTTTTCTCCGCAGAAAGATCAGGTCGCAGCAAGAGGCCGCCATATTCAGAGAACGGCTGGGAGATGATTTTCCGGCCAAAAAGAAAGCTCTGATGAAAAAAACCAGGGAAAAGTCCCAGAACATCATTTTTCTCTAGGTAAGCAAGATAAACTGGCTTCAAATGATAGTTTTTTTCTACCGCTCTTTTGAACCCGATTAGGTGGACAAACCGCCCTTGCTCATGATTCTCGACCAATGAATCCCACGGCGCCGCCAGCTTATCTTCATAGAAGACCCAGCCCATGCAGCTCTCATCCTTTGAGCACAAAAAAGACACCGGCTATGATCATCGCCGCGCCAAAAATTTTGAAGAAGGAAAAGGGTTCTTTAAGAAAAACGACGGAAGCCAGCATGATTAAAACATAGGTCAGGCAGACCAAAAGGTTGGAGAAACCCAGGTCATACCGGGCAAGAATCATCAGCCAGCAAAAAACACCGATGCCGGATAATAGAAGGCCAAGGAGAACCTGGGCCGAACTGAAAGCTTGAAGAAAGAACCGAAGGCCAAAAGGAAGATGAGCGAGTTTGGCCAGGCCAATTTTTATCAGCACCTGAGACGAAGACCAGAGAAGAATCGCCAGGGAAAATAGAGGTAAGCCTTTCACTTCTCCCTCCCGACGCTTTGCTCCATTTCAGCCTTTAACAGGCCGATTTCTTGCAGCAATTTTTTGTTATCTTCTTTTAATCGGGAAATGGCCACAGAAAAATGAACCAAAATCAAAATTAACCCGACAATGAGGACAAGAAAGAGGGCAGCCGGTGGATAATCTATTCCCAGAAAATAAGAAAACTTGTCCAGCAGCCGCCGAAAAACGGAAATAACGAAAAAAATAAAGCCTGTGGCTAACCAGAGGATAGAAAATTCTTCGCGCAACCTTTTTTTCCGGATGAGGTTGATGATTAAAATGATGAGGCAGGCGCTGCCGAAAACAGCCATGATTTGAATCCTGATTATGTTCATCTCACCCATAGGCTACCTCCCTTCATTTTGGCGCATCATCAAAATAGAAATGGCTAAAATTACTTTAACCATATAATAAATAGACTTAAAAAAAGTTAAGGATGACCTACCTTCTTGACGCTCATTCATCGCCACCGGCACCTCGACTATCCTTAAGCCTCTTTTCTTTAAAATAAAAATCGCTTCCGGCTCGGGATAATCGTCAGGATAATTCTGGCTTAAAATTTCTATAGCCTTCCGGTTAAAAGCCCGGAAGCCAGAGGTGCTATCCGTAAATGCCTGGCCAAGAAAAATTCTGTTCAGCAGAGAAAAGAGCTTGATCCCAACCCGTCGCCAGAAAGTACTCCGGAAGCGAGATTGGCCTAAAAAGCGTGACCCGATAACCATATCCGCCTTGTCTTCCAGAATAGGCTGGAGGATTTTTTTTATTTCCGCCGGGTCATGCTGGCCGTCACCGTCAACCTGCACCGCCAGGTCATATCCTTTTCGCTGGCTGTAGATAAAGCCAGTCTGGACAGCTCCGCCGATGCCCACGTTAGCCGGCAAGTCAATGACGACTGCCAAGTTTGTTTTCCGGGCAACAGTGGAAGTTCTATCTTGCGAGCCGTCGTTGATAACTAAAAGGTCGAATTCTGGCTCGTGCTGCCGGAGGGAGAAGAGGACAGAAGCAATGTTTTTTTCTTCATTGAAGGCAGGAATAATAGCTATTTTTTTCAAGAGATGGCCCTTTTATGAGGTTTAATCATAACTTAAAAAAATTAGTCCCTTCAACTTCTTCTCTTCAAAACAAAAGGCCTTTTTTTCCGACGCTCTCTCGGCGATTTTTCACCCTCCATCTTTTATTTGAGACGGAGCCTTATTTTTTGGGTTTGAAAACAAGGAGTTTGGGCCTCCGGGAATTTAATGACCAGGCCGGCGGTACTGAGCTCGGCGCCTTCCACTGCCACCACCAGCTCAGGCCGGTACAAAGGCAAAATATAACTGTGGCCAGCAGGTGCCTCACCCACGAGCGAAATTTCCTTTCCCTTTTTTTCAAAACAGATGACTTTCAAGCCCTGGTCTTCCTCGCCCGGGCTGGTTGTTGGCGTGGGAGGCAAAATTTCTACTGTCTCCTCCAGCCAAACCTCGATGTTTGTTTCCTCCTCTAAAGAAATAATCACCTCTATCTGTGAGCTGCGCGTAGTTTCTTGGGTGTTAAAGGCGACGCTGGCTCCATTAACCTTAACTTCTCTGGGTTTAACGCCAGGGCCAAAAATCGGGGCAAAAACAAAATTAATTTTAGGCGAAAGAAGAGACCGCTCTTCTCTCTTTGGTTTCTCTTCACTTTTCTTTTCAGGCTGAGGGCTGTTCTTTTTGACCAACGAAAGCTTCACCTTTCCTTCTCGGCGCTTATAATAAATTTCATATATTTCATCACCTAAGCGTATATTTTTTACCCTCACCTCCTCCCAGTTAGCCGGAAACTGCGGTTGAAAGCGGATGATTCCTTCTCCCAGATTGGTCTCCAAGCCCAAAAGCCCCCGGAAAAGCGGTAGAACAAACCCTGTGGCCGAGAAACCCTGATGCGGGACAGCTTCCTGGGGGGAGAGATAACGCGAACCAGAAAAGACTTCTGCCGGATGGCCTAAGGCCTGGTCAAAGAAGTGGTTCGCGGCGCTCAAAAGAAGCGGAAAAGCTTGGTAGAAAAAATAATGGCCAAACTCAGCGGTCGCCACAAACCCGGTGAGGAAGGGCCAGATGGCGCCATAATTGTAGTTCAAAGGCCCGTAAAATTTACTCGTCACCGCCAGGGAGCGAACTCCCCAGTCGGAGGTGAGGAGGGAGGAAAAAAGTTGCTGCAAGGTTCTTTCTCGTCGCTCAGGTTGGCCTATTTGCCACATCAGGGCTACGGCAGGCCAGGGCGTTAATTCTTTAACCCTTTCTCCCTCGCGCGTGAAAGCATAAACATAGGAATCCAGCTCCTCATCCCAGAATTTTTCGAAGGAAACCAAAGCCCGGGTTAAAATTTTGGCCGCTTTCTCAGTTAAATTCTCGTCTTTAAGCCGCTGCGCCATAGCCTTCATAGCCTGGAGAGCTTTAACCCAGACGGCAGCCAGATAAATATCGGTCTGGATGTCGGTGAGGGCGCCGTATTCCAGTGCACCCAGCCCGGCCCGGCGATTATCCATCAGCCCGTCGCCGTCTTCATCCGTGGTCAAACACCAGTCAAAAGCCCGGCAGACGGAAGGCCAACTTTGTTGCAGAAATTTTAAATCTCCAGTGTGTAAATAATAGTCCCAGAGAGCAACAAGATAATAAGGCGTGGTATCCCCGTGGATATAAGCGTAAGGGTAGTCTTTAAACCAATCGATATAAGCCGCAGCCTGGGAGAGCTCATGGGCCATTTTGCCGTCTGCGCGCTGCCATTTCTGGGTAAAAGCTATAGCTGACCTTGCCTCGTCGGTATTTCCCAAGCTGGTTAGAGCCAGGGAATTGATGTAAGCATCGCCGCCAAAAAACCAGCCGAACCCGGGACGTCCACCTGTCCCTGAGGGGCCAAGCCCGGCTATCATTCCATAGCCAAGGTCGGGATTGTTAACCAAAAGATTGTCGAGGGAAATTTTAGCCCATTCCAAGGCCAGGTTGATTTCCTTCCGAGGAGTTATTAACTGGCAAGTTTTGGCCCGTAAACGCTGGTAATGTTCGACCGCTTCCCGATAAACCTTTTCTGGGTCAGAAATAAGCTTTTCATAAACCTGGCGTATATCTTCCCTTTTTCCTTTCCCGCCCGCCACGGCCAGAGGAATTAGTTTCCCGCGGACCTCTTCTGGCTTTTCGATCTTAATAATAAATTCAGAAGGAGTGTCAGCCAGCATATGGGCTGGAGTATAAGAAATTCCTTGCGCGGCCGGAGAGCCAACATAGGCGTGGTTTTTTCGGGTGGGCTCAGAAATTAAATACGCCCTGAGGTCCTTATCCCAGTAAGCATATTGGCCACCTATACCTGCCGGCCACATGGGCTGAAGCACAGGAAGGAAAGAAACGACCACGGTCAAAGGTTCATCAGAAGAGAGAGCCAGAAGAATCAAACCACCAGGTTCATTCACCGAGGCAACGTAAATGGCTTGAAGGGAGAAAGATTGAAAAGCGAAATGAAAAATAGTTGCTGCCGGTGTGACCGTGATTCGGCGGACTATGTCTCGGCTGCGAATAGGCTGAGTACTGGAGCCAAGCAAAAAGGATAGTTCAAATTGGCGGATGAGTTTAAGCGGGTAGGCCCAGGCTTCCAGGGAACCACCTTCCGTACCAATGAAGGCAAAGCGACGACCAACTTTGTCCCAGGGGGAAAAGCTCTGAGCTAAGCGCTCGAGCTTCAGGTCATCCAAAAGCAAAGGGAAAGCGGGGATAAAGGCGCCTTTTTCCCCCTCCTGGAGGGTGTTGGCCTGTGATGGCCTCCAACTTATTATTAAGCCAAGAGTCACGATAAAAACAAAAAAGCTTTTTAGTTTCATTTTTTCTTCCTTACTTGTCTTACGCATATAAAAAAAAATAGAGAGCGCAACCATTATATCCAAGATTTTAACCCATTAACAATGAGCTCGGTATCGCTTGAGGCTGCTTTCCTTGAGCTTCTTTTTCATGAAATAACCCACATGGGGAAGGGAGAGGTTTCTCTTTTAATATTTTTTTATTGGAGATTACCTCCCCCTCTGAAACCCATTTGAGGAAGAGAAAACCTAAGCCTGGTGGGTTCGCCTTCCCCTATACTCTACTAATCTGCACATGAAACCTATTGGGGCGAGAAAAAACTTAACCTGACACCAGGAGAAGAAAATTTTTTTCCGAAAACGCAAACAAAATCCTAAAATAATTCTAAAATAACCAAGATAATTACCTGAGGCGATGGTCAATAAGGATGTCACTTTGTATTTAAAGAATCTAAAGAAACAGACGGAAAAAATTCATCCCCCTCTGAGATTATAAATATAATAAATTTCCCTCCAACCCGTTTAACCTCCAAGTATTTAGTTGAATTGACCGACCCGTTGGTGTCTGGTTTTACTTTGAAGGCTTTTTCTATGCCTTGCTTCTCGAACGAGTCATGAAATCACAAGATAGCTCAAAGAGAGGAAATTATATGCTGAGGAGGCTATCAGAGCATAGCCAGAAATTCTTTCCAGGGCGTGGCGAGCAACGTTTCGGTAGTCGAATGGCCATAAGCCCGAATTATCATAGCTACTTTCTCGATAGTCTTGGGGTCTTCGGCCTCGACCACATCCACCACATCAAACCGTCCCAGCGTAGCGAAACTATCTTTCCAGATTACCTCTGGACATTCGCTCTTTATTCTGGCGGAGACGTTGGCGGCCAGTTCTTTGAAGTCTTTCGGGTCGCGAAAAGCGTCGGGCGAAAACCGGCTGAGAATAATATAAGTAGCCATTTTTAACCTCCCTTTGGTTTATTTAAAAATGGCGATGACAAAGCTGAAAAAAATATGTCTGCCAACTATAATAAGATAATAAATATGATAAAAGCATTTCCCCTCTTTTTATAAATTAATCTGCGGATACGAAGTTGTCAATTCTTAGATTTATCTGCTTTATCCGACTTTTCCCTGGGCGGCTTGAACCCAGCCTTTTATTTCGGCCACCGAAGGGATGCGTCCCGTACAGACTACCTGGTCGTTAATCACCAGCGCGGGCGTGCTGAGAATTTTGTATTCAGCGATTTTTTTAAAATCAGTGATCTTTTGCACATCTGCCGCGACATTAAGTTCAGCCAGAGCGTTGATGGTTCTTTTTTCGACTTCATGACAACGGGGACATCCAGGGCCTAAAATTCTAATCGCCAGCATTCTTCTCTCCTTATTAAAAATATTTTTGTCTGATTGGTTTTATTTTGTAAATTTTTCCTTGGCTCATTTTTTATATGTTCATTTTTCGTTCTCTTTTAACCTCTCCTGACCCTAAAAATTTCTCTCCTTTCCTCTCTTCATTTCATTTAAACACAAAATTACTGCTGAACCAGCCGACGAGCGTCCCCAGAATAATGATGGTGGTGGTATACACGACGGCTTTTTTAAACCGGAAAACCCGGATAATGGCCAGCATGCTGGGCAGGCTCAGCCCAGGGCCGGTCAGCAACAAGGCCAGGGCCGGGCCTTTGCCCATGCCCAGTTTCATCAGGGTGTCAACAAAAGGAGCTTCGGTCATGGTGGCAAAATAGCTTAGCGCGCCGATGAGAGTGGCCAGAAACGAAGGAAATAGGCCGCGGCCAGCCAGCCAGTTCTCGATGAACTTTTGGGGAATAATTTGGCCAATGACGCCGACAATAAAAACCCCAACAAGAAGCAACGGGAAAATTATCTTCACAAACCACCAGCTTTCTTGCAGCCAACTCCTAATCTCTTCTTTTTTCTTGGTGAGGAAAGCCGTGGCGAACACGACGGCCATCCCTATTAACCACACATAAATTTTGTGAAGATAGGGCCCATGACGAATTAAGTAGTTAGGAGCAAGCAACGCGACGACTAAAAGGACAAGAAGAATTACGTCTTGACGTTTCATAATTTTCGTCTCTTTTGTTTCCAGCGTGAAGGACCTTTCCTTTTCCTCTTTCCAGAAAAAGGAACTCATCACGCCACCCACCACGACGGCCATGAGCAAAGCCGCCACGATCCTGATCAGAGCAAGGTCATAACCCAGGATGGCGCCTGTATACATGATAGCTAAGATGTTAGCGGCCGGAGCCACCCAGAGGACAATAAACGCCGCGGCCACCCCTGCCCCTTGATAATAAAGCCCGCTGGAAACCGGAATCACCGTGCAAGAACAAACGGCAAGGAAAAAACTGCTTAGCGCGGCAAAAATATAAGTGGTCAGGCGATGGGTGGCTGCTCCCAAGTAGCGAATTACGGCCTCTTTGGAAACGAAACTGACCATACCACCAGCGAGAAGAAAGGCCGGAATAAGACAGGTGAGGACATGATAAGCTATATAATCCTGCAAAGCCCTTAAACCTCCCACGAGAATTTCCCCTATCATGTCTTAACTTTCTCCTTGTTAGACTTTAGTTCAGGTTAAGGCTTGAACCATCCTTCGCCGGCGCACGCTTTGATGAGAAAGAGAGGCTATGGCCTCTTTTTCTGCGGGGCCAAGAGGCAGAGATTCCTTGAGCGCCATCACCAGCCGATGTTTTTTCCATTCCGGAGACACCTTATAAACTGACCATCTTCCCTCTTCTACGGCTTCAATCAACCCATAAAGCCGAAGTAGACGCAGCTGATGGGAAAGCCGCGATTGTTCCACCTTGAGTAAAATCTGGAGCTCGCAAACACAGAAATCATCCTCAAGGAGCAGACGAAACAGGCGCAGCCTTAAAGGATTGGCTAAGGAAGCCAAAAAGGAACTGATTATCTTTATTTTATTATCATATGATAATTTAATCATATTTATTAAATATCAAAAATTAGGTTTTTAGTCTATGGTCCAGAAATTTTTTTATTTAACATTGAAAAGTGAAACATCTAAAGTCGAGAATTAAACTTGATGGTCTATATCAATTCCCACCTTTCTTGACAGAAAAGGCCTTAGAATGGTTTATACGGTTAAATGATCAAATAGAGCAAAGGCAGAAATAACTTAAATTATTAAATAAAAACTAAGTCAGCGTTTGTCGAGGGTAAAGGGAGTTCGCTCCTCGGTGCGGTCAGTGGCGGGTGGAGGCTCGGGCGATAAGGCAGAAATAGCTGCCCTTAGCTCCGGGTTCATGTCTATTTTTAACGCATCCAGCGAGGGACGAAGCTGCTCGACACTTCTGGCTCCGATAATCGGCGCTGTCACCGCGGGATGACTTCTTACCCAGGCCACAGCCAGGCTCGCCGGGTCATAGCCATGCTTGCGGGCAAAAGCGACAAACTCAGCCGCCACTTCCTGCATCCAGGGTTCGCCGTAGCGAGTGGCATAGACCTTGTTTTTACTCAAGCGAGCCTCTTCTGGTTTTTGCCCGATGTATTTTCCAGTGAGTAAGCCTCCGGCTAATGGACTATAAGGCGTCACCGCCAGTTTCTCTGCCTGCGCCATCGGGAAAAGTTCTACCTCAGCCTGGCGCTTAATCAGGTTATACATCGGCTGAATACATACAAAACGAACCAGGCCTTCCCTGGCTGAAATACCCAAGCCTTTTTCCACCTGCCAGGCGGCATAATTGCTCGCCCCGATATAAAGGATTTTCCCTTGCCGGACCAGGTCATCCAACGCCCGGAGAGTTTCTTCAAGCGCCGTAAACTCGTCAAAGCGATGGACGAAAAAAAGGTCGATCCAGTCAGTTTTTAACCGCTTTAAGCTCGCCTCCACCGAGCGCATCAAGTGCCGTCGTGAGGCGCCGCGGGCATTAGGGTCATCTCCCGCTGGAAAATAAGCCTTAGAAGTGATGATGATTTCTTCCCGGCAGGATTGAATCAGCCGGCCAAGAATTTCCTCCGCCCTTCCCTGGTTATAGATATTAGCGCAATCAAAGAAATTAACGCCTCGCTCGCGAGCCAGGTCAAACATCGCCGCCGAGGCCTTCTCATCAGCCTCGCCGCCAAAAGTCATGGTGCCCAGACACAACGACGAAACCTTAACGCCGGTCTGACCTAAAAAACGGTATTCCATTTCCGCCGTCATTTTCTCACCTCTCCTTCATGCCTTACCATTTTAAGCCAGTTTAGTCAAACGCAGACGGCAAAAAGCATTATCTTAAAAGAAAAAATTCCAGTCTGGCCAGGAAAATAAAAATGCGTTAGATTATGAGAGATGAGAAAATTCTATGTGCAGTGGCATCTGCTCGACCGGTGTAACCTCCGTTGCCAACATTGTTACCAGGATGATTTCTCCGCCAGGCGCGAACTATCCTGGGAGCAAATTCGACGGGTAGCGGAGAATCTGTTAGCCACCATGAAAAAATGGGGCACCAAACTCGAAGTAGCCCTGACAGGAGGCGAGCCTTTTCTGAAAAAAGAGCTACCCGAACTCATCAAGTTTCTTGACTCATCCCCCTCCGTGGCAGAAATTAGCATTATCACCAACGGCCTCGTTCTTCCATCCTGGGTTAAAGACCTGAAGTCTGTAACGAAGTTCAAAACCTTTAAAATTTCGGTAGACGGGACCTCCTCGCGCACCAATGATGGGCTGAGAGGAGAAGGCGCTTTGGCCCAAGCCCTGGCGGGAATGAAAAAACTAAAGGAATTAGGTCTTCCCTTTCTCCTCATGTTCACCGCGATGAAAACAAACCAGCCCGAAGCATGGCAGCTCTTTGCGTTGGCCGCCGAAACAGGCGCCTCTGGTTTCATTATCGAAAGATTCTTTCCTTTAGGACAAGGAAAAAATAAAAGCCATGAAGTTCTAACCAGCTCAGACTTTTTGTCTCTTTGGCTCCAGGTTCTCGACCGCTGCGGGCTGGAGGCAGCACCTGAAGAACTTATTCCTTACCGCGCCATTAAAGTTGAGCTCGCTGGTCGGCGCCCCAAAGTTTATGGCTCAAAATGTATTATTGGCCGCGATGGGATGGCCATCATGCCTGACGGAACATGTTATCCTTGCCGTCGTTTGCCTCTTCCTCTGGGTAACCTTTTGCTCACTCCTCTCCATGAATTATGGGCTAAATCCACGCTGCTAAAAAATTTAAAGAACAAAAATAAATTAGGCGGCCGATGCGGGTTATGCCAGATAAAAGATTGTTTAGGCTGCCGCGCGATGACCTATGCTTTGACTGGTGACCCGTTGGCTCCTGACCCGCATTGCTGGCTCGATATCGTTTCCTACCAAGATTGCCCTTCTAAAAATTAAAGAAAATACACAAGCCCTCAATAACCAAACGGCTCATTTCCGATTAATGGATAAAAATAAAACCCTGGCCAAGTAAAAAGAAATTTTTATTGCCCGGAGAATAGGGTTTGGGAGGCAAAGCATCAGCGTGAGAATAAATATATTATTTTTTCAGCCTTTTGCTTTGACCCCACTCAAACAAAAAAGAAGATATTATTACTTCTCTCTCTTTATATCATAACAAATTTGTAGAAGAGCTAAATAATTAAAGGTTAGAAGTTAAGCTTAAAGTCTTTTTTGCAAATTCTCAAACTGCCATTATTACACAACAAAATTTATTACACGACAAAAATTTTACCTCCTTCTTGACCCAAGAACCCGGAGAATAGGCGCCAAAATGCTCCTTCCTTAGAATTATAACTATCCTTTTTGCTATCCGTCTAATCCTTGACACCTCTATCTTAATCGACTTATGCTTCTCTATAAGGGATGAAAAATGCTCGACATAAAAATCAGGGAAATATTTTCGCGTGAAGGTGGGAGGAAAAAGAGGCAAAAATTAGTGTTTCCGGCTATATCCTTCCTCGTTTTTTTCACGCTGAATTCATTTAGCAAGCTCGAGGCTAAAAGTATCCAACCCGAGGAGAGAGCCGTGCTTATTTTTCTTCAGGCCTTCGATAAAGAAAATTTTGTCGACAACATAGCCGCTTCTGACCTGGAAATTTCCCTTGATGGCTCTCCCTTGAAAATTGACGGTCTGGTCTTAGTCAAAGGGTCAAAGGTCAAAAGGACAGAGGGCAAGGCCATTGCTTCGCCAATATTACCAAGGGTGCTCATCCTTGAGTTTAGAGGCTACCAGTACGAACAAAAACTTGGCCAGGTGGTGGAACAGCTTTTCCGTCACCCCTATAGTCCAACCGACATGATTTCTCTCGTAACACCCGTAAAACCATACGGGTTTTCTGAACAGACGCTTCGTGATTATTCGGTTGAACAATTGATCAACGCCGGGTTGACAGTCTTGAAACGGGATATTTCCTCCACCGGTCAAAAGCAACTGGATATCATCCAAGAAATGACTCGCCTTATTCTTGATTTGCCTCAGGCTACCTCTCCTCGAGATGTTCTCCGGGAATATCAGCAAAACCTCGAGAATTTAAAAATGCTGCGCCTGTTTGACGAGGCCACGATAAGGAGAGCAGTGGATTTCTACGCGCCAACAAGAGCTCAGAAACGCTATATTGTCATCTGCCAGCAGGAATTCCTCCCGACACCCAGCGCGGAAATGATGGAGAGGCTTCTCAGCCATCAAGACACTATGTTCCAGGCCAGCGAACTGTTCCGAAAAATTGAGTCAGCTGAAGGCATAGAGCTTGAGCCGTTGATTAGTGAATTAACAAGCTCTGGAATCGTCTTAGATTTGCTCTACTTTAAGACAAACCCCCGTGTCCGACCGGAAATACAGCTCAGGGAATTATCGACGGATATGTTTGATATTTACTCCAAAATAGCCCGGGCCACGGGAGGAATGGTCGAAGCAACGAACACGCCTGCGGCTCAACTGAAAAAGATTCTCACGAATTCAGAAAATTATTATTTAATTTCCTGCACCTTAGAGGGACAGGCCACGGATGTTTCCCGGATTTCCTTAGGCAAGCCTGCCCTTCGGCTGAAGAACCCCTCGCTGTCTTTGGTCTATTTTAAATTGTAGGTTTTAAATTATCCAATTTCTTTAATAACAACATGATAAAAAACTCTTCGGTTTATTTCCATCTGATGTTTATTGGGACTGAGCTTTTTACGCTATTAGCTGGCTATTAAAAGAGCTTAAATATCAATTTACTATATAGGTTTTCGCCCCCACCAGTGGAGTTTACCTCACCTTTTCTTTCTTGTCCTGAGGTCTTCTTGTCTTGAAGTACGTAAAGCCTTTACTTCTGGGGTTCTTTGAACCACTGCTCCCAGGTCTCCGGCTTCAGGTGGAGGATCATGAAATCGAGGCGGTCCTGGCTATATTGAGCAAAACGAATCCCGTGGTCTTGCTCCGGATACATCTTCCATTCCAGCCGCTTTCCCTCTCGCAACAGGGCATAAATCAGTTGAATAGTATTAGCTGGGTGAACATTATCATCGACCGTGCCATGATGAATCTGGAGCTTTCCCTTAAAATTCTTAACATAGTTCAAGCACGAGCCTTTCTCGTAGCCCTCAGGATTATCCTCTGGCCGCCGCATGTATCTTTCGGTGTAAATCGAGTCATAATTCCGCCAATCAGTCACTGGTGCGCCAGCCACGCCCACGTGAAAAACATCCGGCTCCTTAAGCAGCGCCATACAGGTTAAATAACCGCCGTAGGAATGGCCTGTTATCCCGACCCTGGTCGAATCAAACCAGGGATACTGGCTGAGATGCTTGATGGCCGCCACATGGTCCGCCAGTTCCACCTGCCCTAACTTCAAATAAGATTTGGTTTGAAAAGTTTTGCCGCGCTGGGAAACGCCGCTGTGGTCGGTCTGCAGGACAATGAACCCTAACTGAGCCAGCCGCTGATTAGGGCTGTTCATCTGCCAGGTATTACGAATCATCCTCGCTCCCGGCCCGCCGTAGACAGCATAATAAACCGGATATTTCTTATTCGGGTCAAAATCAGCTGGTTTGAATATGAGGCCGTCAATATCGTCCTGGCCGTCAGCAGATTTAAAAACAAACGGCTCGGGTTTAATCAGGTTTAGCTTAACGAATTCTTCGCTTAAGACCGTACGGCCAAGTTGACGAAGGAAAGCACCATCGCCAGCATGCAGGTTGACCTCCGGGGGGTCATCCCAGGAGGAAAATTCGTCGACGAAATAAGCCCCTCCCGGGGCCACGTTAACCGAATGCCAGCCCGGCTTGCTGGTTAGCTTGGCCAGCCCTGTTCCGTCAAGTTTTACCCGGTAAAGATGCTGGTCACATCCCCGTCTTTCAAACCCGGTAAAATAAACCCAACCGCCTTTCTCCTCCACCTCAACCACATTCCCCACAGGGAGCTTGAGGTTGGTTAACTGCTTGATCAGTTTGCCCTTCATATCATACAGGTAGATCTCTTTCCATCCTGTACGCTCCGAAGTCCAGAGGAAGCGCTGGCCATCGCTCAGAAACATGGCGCGGACATCTTCGTTGAAATAACAGGGCTCTTCTTCCTGGAGAATGAGTCGACTCCTGCCTGTCTGCGGGTCAGCGGCCAGCAGTTCCAGACGATTCTGCCACCGATTCATCCGCAGAAAAGTAAACTCGCGGCCGTCGGGCGTCCATTGCCCTTTGAAGATATAGACATTGGTTTCGATCCCGGTGTCAAGCTGAGTTATTTTCTTGCTTTTTACGTCAACCACGAAGAGACGAATGATGGGATTATTGGCCCCAGCTTTGGGATAGCGCATCAAATCGAATTTGGTCGGAATTCCGGCATCGTGAACAATGGGATAAAGGGCGACCGGCCTTTCGTCAAACTGCATGAAGGCAATCATCTGGCCATCGGGTGACCACCAGAAAGCTTCATACTGGTTTAACTCTTCGGGATAGACCCAATCAGGCCAACCGTTGCGCAGCTCTTCGCGTCCATCAGTAGTGAGAGCGGTTTCCACGTCCTTTTCCAGGTCACGCACGTAAAGGTTATAATCGCGAGCGTAAGCCGTGAATTTGAAATCGGGAGAAAAAACTTCTGTGTAACGACGGCCGCGCACGCCCGTGGCAAAGTAACGAAAAATATGGCGAACCATTTCTCCGGTGGCGGGGTCGCAAAGGTAGACCAACCGGCCATCTTCCTCGCTGAACATAATTCGCCGGCCTTCCTCGATAAAATTGAAATTCTTAAAGGGAAGAGCAGTAAGATTCTTTCCTGTCAGGCGATTGTAGGCCGCAATTATTTTGGCCTCATCAAAAACAGGCGAGACCTCGCCTGTTTTGGCGTCTACCTTTTTCCACCCCTCCTTTTCCTGAATGATGTAAGCCTGTCCATCAGGCATCCACTGCACTCGGCGTTGCCCTTCAAACCTCACTAAGTCAGGCGAACCAAGCTTTCTGTAGAGCTCGATGCCGCGGGGTGGCGCCTGACTCAGCAAGGACGAAGCAGTGGAGAAGAAAATAATCCCGAACAAACAAAAAGCGAAGAAAATTGCCCGCTTCTTAAAGTCCCGACGATAATAGCCAAGACCTATCATAGCGCCTCCTTCCCAAAAGAATAATAATTAAGCGAATCCAATTATACTTAATATTTTAAAAAGATGAAGATTTTAATATTAGGTTTATCTTAAAGTTACGTGATGGCATTTGACGAAGGCATAAAAAAAGGGCTGACATTCAACGGCTTGCTTCGTGGCCTGGAAAAATACCCGGGATACGATCATGAGGAATGTCATCCGATCGATTCTCGAAGCGTTGGAGAATATGGATTCATTCCCTCGCCACCAAGCTAACTCTTATTCTATTTTTTTTGGGAAGGGGGCTTGTCGGCAGGAAAATAATCAGCCATAATGGCGGCGTGATTAAGGTTAGGCCGGAAGATTTTCAAGTCATAGAGAAAGCTGCCCTGCCGCTGGTTCCGCGGGGAAGCTATGTTGTTTACCGGTTAACCAAAAAGGGGCTGACCACTGAAGAAGCCTGCCGCCTCATTTCGCGTCATTTCGGCCTGCCTCTTTCCTCTATTGCCTGGGGTGGTCGCAAAGATAAATACGGGCTGACCACCCAGCACATTACTATTCACGAGGGCCCGGAAACGAGTTGGGAAACCAAAAATCTCCAGCTTGAACCGCTGGGCTTTATGGAAAGACCCATCGGACCTGACCTTATCGAGGGCAATTCCTTTCAGGTGACGCTACGGAGGCTCAAAACCATAGAAGCTATAGGCCAGGCGGTAGAAGAGGTAAAAAACTATGGTTTTCCGAATTTTTTTGACGACCAGCGCTTCCGCAGTTATGACCCGCAGCGAGGGTTCTTCGCCGAAAAAATCCTTCGCCGTCATTTTAACGGCGCGCTTCAGGTCTTTTTAACCTCGATTACCCCGAGCATGAAGAAAAAAGAGAAAGAAAGACGACAATCCTTCTTCCACTACTGGAAGGAATGGTCGACATGTCTAAACTTAGCCCAAACGCCGGAAGAAAAAAAGGTTTTTACCGCCTTGGTCGAAGCGCCGCATGACTTTAAAAAAGCTCTCCAATTTATCCCTCCGGCAGAAGTATCTTTTCTTTATGCCGCCTATCAAGCCCATCTCTGGAACGAGCTTTTGCGGCGCTTAATTCGACGGTACGAAATGCCTCTTTTTTCTGTGCCTGGTCTTGAGGGAGAGTATCTTTTTTGGAGAGTCTTGCGCCCAGGGGACAAGGAATATTTTCATCAACTGGCTCTGCCCACAGCCGCCAGCCGCATGAAATTTCCTGACGAGCTCAGCCAAAGTATCTTCCTTGAAATTTTGCAGGAAAAAGGTCTCACCCTCGCTTCTTTCCGTACCAAAGCTCTTCGCCTCGTCAGCTTTCGTTCTTTTCTGCGGCCAGCCGTCGCTATACCCCATAATTTGGAAATAATCAATGCCTCTGATGATGAGCTTTATTCGGGCAACCAAAAAATTACCTTAAGTTTTGCTCTTCCCCGTGGCTCTTACGGCACCATGCTCCTCAAGCGCCTCTTCCTCTAACTTAGAGAGGGAAAATCTTTTCTTCTCTCCACCAGATTTGCCTTCTAATTTCAGAAAAAACAACAGCTAAATCCATTCTCGCCTGAGAATAAAAAACTTTATTTAGCTGGAATAAAATTTTAGACAACTTTTCCTGGCCAAGGCTTTTCTTGACCAATGTTCCTTTTCCCCGATTTATCCCCGGAGGAGCAAGGCTCATCTTCGCTAATTCATTCATTTGGCTTAATTTTTAAAAAAATTAACCCCGAAGCAAAATTGACCCCTAACCGTCTCCGCCTTCTCCCTGGTATGCCGCGGCCAATTTAGCCTGCCGTTGACGGCCGAAACAAACGACCTTATATTAGAATTTCAGGAGGAAAGAGGATGATTATCGCTGAGCTGGCTATTTTCCCGACCAGCGAGGGAGTATCAGTAAGTCGGTATGTGAAAGAGGCGGTGCGCATTATTGAAAACTCTGGTCTTTACTCGGAAACAGGCGGCATGTCTACGACCATCGAAGCGCCCTCTCTTCGCCGCCTTTTTGAGGTGATTACCCAAGCGCACGAGGCTTTGGTCAAAATGGGCGTCAAGCGGATTCATATTGACCTGCGCATCGACCATCGTCTCGACCGTGAGGCGACTATTGCTTCCAAGCTGAAAGCTATTGGGAAAAGATAAATCGGTTAAACTCAGCTCGAACGCTCTTCCTTCGACAGGTCAGATCTGGATTGAGCATCTCAGAGGGACGAAGTTTTTAATTGGTTGGAGGAGAATTTAAAATTTAGTAATTTTTATCATGGATTAAGAAGAGGCCTGGAAGTCGTCGTCACGGAGAGAGCGACTGACTGATGGAGTAAAAAACGACCATCTCTTTCAGCCAGGGTAAAAAGAGAAAGGAGGTTACGCATCCGCCAGCGGCTCCTCCAATTAAATGCTTTAGATTTTCTGGCCTGCTTGGGGTTCAAAAGAGCCAAGTGTATAATTAAAAGCAATTCAGGGTGAAGGGAGAAAGAATCATGGAGGCAAGAGAAACAGGGTTCAGCGAGAACGCCCTCAAAATTCTTCGCACCCGCTACTTCATGCGGGACGAAAACGGAAACCTGCTTGACCGGGGCCCAGCCGACCTTTTCTGGCGCGTGGCCAAAGCCGTGGCCTCTGTCGAGCGGACAAAAAAAGAAAGGGAAAAATGGGCGCAGACGTTTTTCGACATCATGATGGCCCGCGATTTCCTGCCTAATAGTCCCACGCTTACTGGCGCTGGACGAGACATGTGTCTTAGCGCTTGCTTTGTCCTGCCTATCGAGGATTCATTGGAGAGCATCTTCGAAACGGTAAAAAACGCCGCCCTCGTGCACAAAGAAGGAGGAGGGACAGGTTTTGATTTTAGCCGGCTTCGGCCCAAAGGAAGCTTTGTGCGCAAAACGCAGGGCATTGCTTCAGGCCCGGTTTCTTTCCTCCGCGTAATTGACGCAGCTACGGAAGCTGTTAAACAGGGCGGCACCCGACGCGGGGCTAACATGGGCATTCTTCGGGTAGACCATCCCGACATCGAAGAATTCATCAGGATGAAAATCGATGGCCGAAGTGTCAATAATTTTAATCTCTCCGTGGCGGCTACCGAAGCCTTCATGGAAGCAGTTAAAGCTGACGGTGTTTATGATATTTATGACCCTTATAAACAAAAAGTAGTGGGTCAGAAAAAAGCCAGGAAAATCTTCGAGGCTATCTCCGAGGCAGCTTGGGCTGTAGGCGACCCTGGCTTAATTTTCATCGACCGCATCAATGCTCTCAACCCAACCAGAGCTCTTGGTCCCATCCGGGCCACTAACCCTTGCGGCGAACAACCCCTCCATGACTACGAATCCTGTAATTTGGGATCTATCAATTTAGCCCGCTTTTTTGACCCGAAGAAAAAAGACCAATTTGATTACGAGCGCTTCGGTAAGATTATCTCCATCGCTGTCCGCTTTCTGGATAACGTCATCGAAGTCAATCGTTATCCTCTGGCTCAGATAGAAAAAATAACCAAGGAAAACCGACGCATCGGGTTAGGCGTGATGGGCTGGGCTGACCTGTTGCTTCTGATGAAAATCAGGTATGATTCTCCTCGTGCCCTGGAAGTAGCGGAAAAAATAATCCAGTTCATGAAAAAAAGTGCTGTCCAGGCCTCAGCCATCCTGGCCGAGGAAAGGGGCAATTTCCCGAATATTCATCTTTCTATTTATAAAGGGAAAAAGATGCGCCATGCGACAGTCCTGACCATTGCTCCGACCGGGACTATCTCCCGCATAGCTGGCTGCTCCTCTTCGATCGAGCCCATTTTCGCGTTTGAGTTTACCTCGCGCATCCTCGACGGCGAGCTTAAAGACATTCACCCTCTCTACCAGGAATGGAAAGAGGCGCATCCTGATGAACCCTTGCCGGATTATTTCGTCACCGCCCATGAAATTGCGCCCGAAGCCCATGTCCGGATGCAGGCTGTCTTTCAGAAGTGGGTGGATAATTCTGTCTCTAAAACTATAAATTTTCCTAATAAAGCTACTGTCGAGGATATAGAGAAAGCGTATCTCCTGGCATATGAATTAGGCACAAAGGGGATTACGATTTACCGCGATGGCTCACGAGCTGAGCAAGTTTTGTATAAAACTCCGGCTGAGGCTGCCCTTTATCCTAAGGACCGGCCAAGCTCTCTTCCCTCGATTACAGATAAGATCAAGACGGGCTTCGGTAACCTTTATGTCACCATTTCCTTTTATAACCAGAAGCCTTTCGAGGTTTTCACGAGCATCGGCAAAAGCGGTTATTCCACCATGGCTGACGCGGAAGCTATCGGCCGGCTGATTTCCCTTGCTTTACGGAGCGGGGTTGACGCCAAGGAAGTCATCAGTCAGCTCAAGGGAATTGGCGGTTCTGAGCCTATTTTTACGGAAGGAGGGCTGGTTCAATCTATTCCTGATGCTATCGCCAAGGTATTAGAGAGGCACCTGGGACAGGTTCAGAGCAATAGTCGCGACCTTTTTGCCACCTTTTGCCGGGTTTGCGGGGCTACCCTGCCGGATGAAAAATGTCCTACCTGTCCTAATTGCGGCTGGAGCCGCTGCGCCTGAAAATTTCAGGTTATAGCTCAGGGGGAAAAAACAAAAGCTAAGAGGGGAGAAAAACGGACAAAAAATCCCCCCTCTTTTCACCCTTTCAGGCTATTGTTATAATATAGGAAAAAAATTATTTTATTTTAACAATTTTTTATAAAGGGCTATCTTATTGAACCGAAGGCCAGCTTGAGCCAGAAAAACAAAACAGAACAAAAAGCTAATAGAATCAGTCAATTACAAAAAGGTACAATCTCGCTTCGTCGAGAAAAAGAAGACCTCAAGAAAGAGTTAAAATTGGTAAAAGCTCTCTTAACCAATTTCCAGCGTTTGACCCAAAAAACCCATTTCTCGCTGACCCTTGATTCGTCAGGGAAGATAAGATGGGAAGGGGGAAAAAAAATTTTTCAAGAATGGCTTGGGCTCAGGTCCCTCCTTTGGCCGCCTGAACCACCGGCTTCCCTGATGCCAGATTGTCATAAAGATTTCAAGGATTGGTGGCAAAAAATCCTTCAGGGCAAAGAGGCCACAGCCGACTTTCATATGAAAACAAAGAAAGGCCAGGAATGCTGGGTCAGGGCTTTTGGCTATCCACTTCTTCGTCGTCAACCAAATAAAAGCGAGCGAATTACTGGATTTTTTCAGGATATCACCCGGGAGAAAAAACTCGAAGCCCAGTTAAAAGAGAGTGAGAACACCTATCGCCGGATTATAGAAGAAGCGGTAGAAGGTTTCTTTCAATCGACTCCTGACGGACATTTTCTTCGGGCTAATAAAGCCATGGCTCGGATTTTAGGCTATGACTCGCCCGAAGAATTGATTAATTCACCTCAACCCTTGGCGGGGGTTTCTTATGTTCATCCGGAAAAAAGAGAGGAATATAAAAGATTGATGGAAAAGGAAGGCCAGGTGCGAGGCTTCATTTTTCAAGTTTCTCATCCCGACGGCCGGAGGAGCTGGCTTCTGGAGAATTCTCGCGCCATTCGTGATGAGGAAGGAAATATCCTTTATTATGAAGGTCACGTTCAAGATATAACCACACAGAAAGAAATAGAAACCTCTCTTTTTGAAAGCCAGGCCAGGTTGGAAAGCTTAATTAACGCGGCCCCAGATATAATTTATTTTAAAAATAAAGAAGGAAAATATCTCATTGTTAACCAGGCCTTCGAGCGAGCCTTTTGCTGGAAAAAAGAAGATATAGTGGGAAAAGGAGACGAAGATATTCTTCCGCCAGAACTGGCCTTTCAATGCCGGCTGAGCGACGCTGCGGCCGTCAATAATAGAAGACCCACCATTAAAGAAGAGCGAATTAAAAACGAAATGGGTCAAGAGATTATTTTCGAGACCATTAAAGCTCCTGTCTTTGCTCCTGACGGCTCCCTGACGGGAATTGTCGGTATAAGCCGGGATATAACGCGACGCCGAAAAGCCGAAGAGGAACTTCGTTCGCTCCTCCGAGAAAAGGAAATTCTGCTTCGGGAAATTCATCATCGGGTAAAGAACAACATGCAAGTAATTTCTTCCCTCCTCAGCCTGCAGGCGCAAAAACTTGGCGACTCCCAGGCTGTTCAGTCCTTAAGAGAATGCCAGGAGAGAATCCAATCCATGGCTCTGGTGCACGACCAGCTTTATCAGCAGGAATCTTATCATCGGATTGAGTTTTCCAGTTATCTACGCCGTCTGGCCTCCCATTTATTCCGGGCTTATAAAACAGATGCCAGCCTTATCCAGTTGCGGATGGAAGCGGAAGAAATTCACTTGAGCATTAATACCGCCATTCCCTGTGGCTTGATAGTCAATGAACTCGTTACCAACGCGCTTAAGCATGCCTTTTCTCCAGGACAAAAGGGAGAAATCATCATTTCCCTGAGGCAAAGAGACCATGGACAATATATTTTGCAGGTCAAGGATAATGGGCGCGGCCTGCCACCGGACGTGGATTTAAACCAGCCCGGAACCTTCGGTTTAGAAATTGTTAAGATTTTAGCCACCCAGTTAGGCAGCTCGCTGGAGGTGAACCGAGAGGGTGGAACTGAATTTTGCCTGAGTTTTGAGGATCAGGCCTATCAACTACCAGGACAATAATCATGGAAAAATCAAAAATCCTGCTCGTCGAAGATGAAGGTTTAGTGGCTCGAGACTTAGAGTCGATGATCAGGAATCTCGGCTATCGCGTCGTAGGCATTTGTTCCACCGGCGAGGAGGCAATTCGTCTCATTAACATACGGCGCCCTGATTTGGTCATCATGGATATTGTCCTCCAGGGGAAGATGGACGGGATCAAGGCCGCCAATGAGATACAACGACTTTTTCATCTCCCGATTATTTTTCTTACCGCTCATACCGACGTGGCAACGTTCCAGCGCGCTAAGGTGACGAATCCGCTCGCTTTCCTCCACAAGCCGGTGGAACAAAAGGAACTTTTAACCGTGATCGAAATGGCCCTTTACAAGCACCGGATGGAGATGAAGTTGCAGGAAAAAGAAGAATGGCTAAGCACGATTATCCAAGGGATTGCTGACGGCGTTATTGCTACTGATGCTCACGGAGTCATTACTTTTATGAACCCCGTCGCTCAAGTTCTGACAGGTTGGAAATCAGCGGAAGGCTCAAGCCGGCGTATCGAAGATGTCATCCAGCTCATTGACGGAGACAAAGAGGAGCCGGTGGCCTTCTCCCCGCATGAAATAATTGAGCACGGCGGTTTTCCTCACGCTGTACCGAACTTGTGGATAGTGGGGCCGAAGAGAAAAACGCCAGTGGAGATAAAAGCTTCGATCATCCGGGATGAAAACGGCGTAGCTTCAGGTTTAGTCATCCTTCTCCGCGATATAACCGAACGCCGTCAGCACGAAGAGGAATTGAGACGCCTCGCTATTCACGACCCCCTCACCCAGCTCCCCAACCGCATTCTTTTTTATGACCGGTTAAAACTGGCTTTATCCCACGCCAAAAGATATGAGCATAAACTGGCCATTCTTATGCTCGACCTCGACCATTTTAAAAAGATTAACGATAACTACGGACATTTCGCGGGCGATTATATTCTGAAAAGCATCGGGGAGAGGCTGCTCTCCGCTGTTCGTTCGAGCGACACGGTGGCCCGGTTTGGTGGGGATGAATTTGTCCTTCTTCTGCCTGAAATTCGGGCCGAGAGCGATGCGGTTCAGATTGCAGAGCGGATATTAGAGACAGTTCAAGCGCCGTTGACCGTCAACCAAATTCCCCTTTTTATTACCGTGAGCATCGGGATCGCTGTTTTCCCCGAAGACGGTCAGGACGCAGAATCCTTGACGATTAATGCTGACTTAGCCCTTTATGCAGCTAAAGACCGTGGCCGAAACGGTTATTTTTTCTTTTCTAACCTTCCTCGACCAGAGCCCTCGCTGGATAATGACGAAGAAAAAGATAGTTCCTCTATCTAACCAATAATTGCCTTCGACCCAAAAACTAATATCGCCAAAATAAAAATTGCGCTGCTAAAAATTTCTGCTTGAGGAAGATAATCCTTAGCCTTTTCTCGGTCTATCGCCGGCCTCGTTTAATCAGTGGTCAGGTCTTTTTTGTCCCTGGCCCAGCGCGCAAAAGCGAGGCCAGCTCTTCTTCCATCTCCTGGAAATGCGTTCCTTGCCAGAAAACGCGACCGCAACGGGGACATAGGGCAAAGCAACGGGCTTTTTCGTAAATAAAAGGGGAAACAAGGTTACGGGCGTTATGTCGGCTGAGCCTTTTTAGCTTAAGGTTGCAGCGGAGACAACGGCTAAACGGCGCAACCTTGTCCCAGAGGGCAAAAGCTTCGAGCACCTGGCGAACCTGGTCGCGCCAGGATTCGCTTTCAATATATAAGGCTCGGCGGCTATTAACCCTCTTGAGCAAAGAGAGGTCGCGCGAAAGTAACGTCCGACGTTGGCGTCGGGTGAGCTGAAGCAAGAGCTCATCTTCGGCCCGGGAAAAGTAAATCGTGTCAAACCCCAGGATTTTAAGCCACTTGGCCAGCTTGCCCAGCATACAATCGACGACAAAACGCATCGGCCTCAATAAAGAATGGTGGACGGTAGGGGATTCGAACCCCCGACCTCAGCGTTGCGAACGCCGCGCTCTCCCAGCTGAGCTAACCGCCCACCTATTTTCGGCGCACCAAGTAGCTCTCGGGTCAAAATCTCGAGGAGAAATAAATTTATCATTTTTCTCTCTTTTTTTCTACGGGCAGGGAGCAAAGATTAGCTACTTTTTTTAGCGTGATTATAATTTTGCATGCGTTCTATCTTTGCTAATGGATTGCACTTTCTTTATCCCAGCTTGCTCTTGCGCTTCCGCCGTCCCAGCGGAAAAAACCCCATCCACCCTGTCTCCTTAAAAACGATGGTCATCACCGAAAGAAAAAAATCCTAGAATAATGGCCGCCATTAAATATTAGATATAGGGAGGCAGTCTATCTTTATTTTTTCTGGCGTCTATCAGCGCTGGTAAAGTATTTTACCACCGACCACAGTCATCACCACCTGGGTTTTAGGAATTTCATCTTCTGGAATAGTCATTATATCTTGCGAGAGAACGGTTATATCGGCCAATTTCCCCACCGCAAGCGAGCCAAGAATATTTTCTTGGAAGGCGGCGTAGGCACCGTTGAGCGTATAGGAGCGAAGAGCTTGTTCACGAGTCATCCGTTGGTCGGGATAAAAGAGGCTGCCGTCAGCTAACCGGCGCGTCACCGAAGCATAAAAACAGGCAATCGGGTCTACGTCCTCCACCGGTGTATCTGTCCCGTTGCAAATAATTGCTCCTGTTTTCATCAATTTCTGCCAGACGTAAGCTCCCTCTTCAGCTCTTTTTTCTCCCAGCCTTTTTAATACCCACGGGCCGTCAGAAGTACAATGAATCCCCTGCATAGAGGCGATGACGCCGAGCTGCCCGAAACGAGGAATATCCTCGGGATGAATATGCTGGGCATGCTCGATGCGCCAGCGGAGGTCCTTCTTCTCCGGATGAGTGGCAAAAGCTTCCTCATAGATATTTAAGGTCTCTCGACCAATGGCATGAACACAAAGCTGGAAATCATTCTCTATCGCCAGGCGAGCGGTCTCGCGCAGCGATTCCACCGGATAAGTATTCAAACCTACACTCGAAGGCAAGTCTGAATAAGGCTCTAAAAGCCATGCTCCATGCGCTCCCAAAGCGCCATCAATGAGTCGCTTGATCGACCTCACCGTAAGATGGTTATTGGCATAGCCCACCAGGCGATACGTGGGCAATTTCTCCTTCAGGTTTTCATTGCTCTCGTTAATCATGGCATAAATACGAACTAAGAGCTGGCCTTCATCAGCTAATTTTTTATAAAGTTCGATGGTCCGCCAGGGAACACCAGCATCATGAAAACTGGTTACTCCTTTCGATAAACACTCCTGCGAAGCCATGGCTATAGCTTTTATCGCTCTTGCTTCCCTTTCTTCAGGAGAAAGCTGCGCCTGGGCTGTGCCCATTGCTCGGCGAATGAGCGACTGAGCCGTCTCCAGAAAAGCGCCGATCGGTTGGCCTTTCTCGTCGCGGACAATTTCGCCACCAGCCGGGTCCTTAGTAGCTCGCGTAATCCCGGCCAGCTCCATTGCTTTGGCATTAGCCAGGGAGGAATGACCGCTCGCATGGGTCAACAGCACGGGGTTAGAAGGAGAAACGCGGCTAAGTTCGTGATGAAAAGGGAGGCCCGCCACGTTCGGCTCAGGCCGTTTCTCCCATTTTTCCTGATGCCAACCTCGTCCTAAAATCCATTCCCCCGGCTGGGCATTCTTCACCGCCTCCGCTACCATAGCCACAATTTCCTCCCAGTTCTTGGCCTTGGTTAAGTCAAGCACCATCTTCGATTCTCCCAGGCTGGTAAAGTGGCCATGGCTATCGATAAAACCAGGGATGGCCAATTTACCGGCCAGGTCGACAACTTGCGTTTTCTCCCCAATATAGCGCTTAATATCTTTACTTTTCCCCACGGCGACAATTTTATCTCCGCTAACAGCCAGGGCTTCTGCTTGCGGCAAAGCGTCATCCACGGTGACGATTTTCCCGTTCGTCAGCACCAGGTCAGCAGGCTGAACCGCCTTCTGGCAGCTAAAAAAGCAGAAGCTGAGGGCCAAGGTGAGAAAGAGCAAAAGTAAAATAGATAAGCCTGAGTTAGTTTGACGCTGTCGACTATTCATTTCTCTCCCTCCTTATTCATATTGGTTTAGCAATTTATTTATTGACCCGTAATTTATTTATTGACTCCCGATTTATATCTATTTTTAAGACAAGTTGCAAGTTAGAAAGGCGCCAATCTTCAGGGGTGGAAATTATTTTTTTAAGAAATTCAGGCCGTTTTGCTGGAGGCCAGTCACATACTCATGTCTCTGGCGGATTCATCGGCTTTTGAGGTAAGCACTGTCATATCTGATTCCTGAGGCAAGAGAGTTAGGGAGGCTTCAGGCCTCATAGCCTTCGACTTTCATCTACCAAGTGCCGCCCGTTTTTGCTCAGCTAACCAACTATTTTTAAGTTAAAGAGAGAAGCATTCCCGCTCGCTGGAGAAGCGGGACTTTCTTGACTACGGACGCCCCAAACGAACCTTCTTCCTGATCATCAAACTTATATTATTAGCTATTCTTCATTAAATGTTCTTTTCTCGGTCTCAGCTGAAGAGATTTTTTTAGAATCCATTAATAGAATCAGTTAATCAGCCATCAAAACAAAATGACTTTCTCAAACTAGCGGCCGATCGAGCGAAGTAAGCGGGCGGGAAGCGTGATCAAGGCCTTAAAAAGGTCAAGGATAGCATTCACCGTTATTCCGACCAGCCGGAAAGGAAGGAGAAGAAGCCAGATTAACGGATAAAGAATTAAAGCCAGAAGAGCTAAGGGCCAGCAAAGGACAAAAAGAATAAGCCACAGCAAAAACTTAACCATCAATATCTCCTTACTCTATTAATACGGAAATAGCCAGGAAAAGGATGCCAAAAACCCCAGATGTTTTTTCATTTAACCGCCTGATTCCTTTCTTTTCCGTCACAGAAAAAGGCGGCTCGCCGCGCCAGGTTTCGCTGGCGGAAAAAAAGAAAAAGCCTGATGAGTTGCTCTCGCGAAAGCTGGGGTGTCTCGAGGGCAAAGGCGGAGGAGCGATACATATCCCAGTCATTTCTTATTTCCTCTGGAAGGGATAATGTCCGGTGAAGTTCACTCCCTGGGGCCAGATAAAAAATGGAAGGGGCTACCAAGACATTTTCCTCCCAGAGCTTTTCGGCTGTAGCCTCGATTTCTTCGTCCGTTTGACCGGGTAACCCAAGGATGAGATAAACCGTGAGGAAGTAACCTAATTTTTTTGCTGTTTTTAGAACTTGCCAGAAATAATCGCTTCCCTTCTTTTCCGGCCGTCGCAGCTTCTTTCTTATCTCCGGCTGGCCGCTGACATAGGGAAGGTCGAGCTTGCGAAACCCAGCCTCTTTCATTAAAACTAACAATTCCTCATCCAACGTATCATAATTAAGGCCGTTCATGGCCAAAAGCTCTATGCCGCTGAGCTTATCATCCGCTTTTACTTCAGCCAGAAAATTCTGGAACCACTCTCTATCCCAGGATAGATTATCGTCTTCAAAATTAAAAATCCTCGTTTGTCGCTCTTCATAAAGAAAGCGCATCTCCTCGAGAAGAGAATCAATCGGCCGATAATTAATCCGGGAACCAAAAACAACCTGCACGTTGCAGAAAGTGCAGCCAAAAGGGCAACCCCGGCTAGCCTGCAGCGAAGCGTAATTCTTTTGCCCCATCCGGTAAAACTTAGGCTCGAGGAGGTGATGGGATGGCCAAATTTTTTTCCAATCAAGCCCGCCCTCCGCCCTGGCCTCCCCATCTTTGCCTGCCCTATTTTTTATATTCTTTTTATGGCTATTGTCTCGTTCCGCAAAATGGTCCCTATTCCCATGGCCGAAGTTCTCGATAAGGAACCGGGGGAGGGAAAGTTCGGCTTGGCCAGTAATGACGGCATCAATAGCCGGCGTTTTGGCCTTAATCGCTTCCGGAAAACATGAAGCCTGGTTGCCTCCCACGATGACGGGCACGGAAAAATATTTCTTGATTTCCCTGGCCAGCTCGTCCACGCTTCGATAATAGGCAGCAAAGGAACAGCCGAGACCAATGAGGTCAGGAGAAAAATCTTTTATAACCTGGAATATTTTTTCTTTCGCCAGGCCAAAGCGATAATAATGCCGGAAAAAATAAGGTTGTTGGAGATAAGGCTTTAAATAAGAGAATTTATCGGGCAAAGGCAATATCTTTTTTCTTAAAGGAGAGAGGCAATCAAGAATTTTCACCTCCCAGCCGTACTCTTCAAACACACGGGCCACGTAGAGCAACCCTAAGGGGTAGAGCCTAATGGGCGTGGTATAAAAATCCTCAAGAGGAGGTTGGATGAGCAAAGCTCTTTTTTTCGAGCTCATTTTCAGCTTCCAGCAAACTGCCCTTGCATACTTAATAATATAGAATATAGCGGAAAAAAATTTTTTTATCTGCCTCTTGGAAAAAAATTTAATTTCTGGCTAAGCAACTTTTAGGGTTCATCAAACTAAAGCAGGGCTCAGGCGCCATAAATTAAAACGAGAAAGATGAGAGTGATTCTTTTCTGCTTTGAATAGGCCTAACTTTAAAAAAATTATTAATTTTTCTTCCCTCGATGAAATATAAAGTTTTTGGCAACTAACTTGGGTGACCATTTTACCCCAATTAAAAAGATTTTTGGTGCTGATTCTTATTCCAGGGTTTTGCCTTTGGTCTCCGGAAGCGCAAAGGCAACCAAGGCCGCCAGCAAGAAAAAACCGGCGGTGAGGTAAAAAGCAAAAGCCAGGCCATGGCTTCTGGCCAGGGCACCGATGGTAAAAGGGGCCAGAGCACTTAAGCCGCGGCCGATATTGTAGGTAAAACCCTGAGCTGAAGCCCTGATGCGAGTCGGAAATATCTCGGCAGTAATCGTCCCAAAACCAGAAAAATACCCGGTGCCAAAAAAGGCTAAAAAGGGGCCAAGCAGGAGAAGAGAGAGATTGCTCCGGACACTGCTATAAATTACGACTAACAGGGAGGCGGCGAAGAGATAAAAAATGTATGTCTTTTTCCGACCGATGCGGTCGCAAATAAAACCAAAGCTCACGTAGCCAAACCACATACCCACCTGCATGACCACAATCCAGGTGGAGGTGCGGACCACATCCAGCCCCATCCCGCCTTCAGCGCGGGGCAAGCCCAGATAGGCGGGAATCCAGGTAAAAAGTCCCCACCAGGCAAACATTGTCCCCGCGTTCATCAGGCTGGTGACCAACGTGGCTTTAAGAAAGGGAGGACGAAAAATCTCCTTCAGGGTTCCTTTTGGCCTTTTTAATTGCTTTGTCTGATTCTCGGCGTCAAACGATTTGCCTTTGGAGATAGAATCAACCGATTTTTCTCGACTTTCCTCCCCTTTATTCTTTTCTTCATTCTTTCTTTCGGGCTTATAATCAATCGGCTCGAGTTTCGTGCGCCGCCAAATCTCTGGCTCTTCGACGTTCTTCCTGATCCAGAAAGTCAAAAAGGCAGGTAGAATACCAAAGAAAAAAACGGCGCGCCAGCCCCAGTGCGGCAGAACCAGGGCCGTAATGCCCGCCGCCAGGGCATAACCAATAGCCCAGGAGCTCTGCATAAAACCCAGAGCCTTGCCCCGGTGCTCAGCGGGCCAGGTTTCAGCCACCAGGGCCGCTCCTGTAGCCCATTCACCGCCCATACCCAGGCCAAGCAGAACCCGAAAAACGGCAAGCTGCACCACGTTTTGAGAAAGGCCGCAGGCGGCAGTGAAAACGGAATAAATTATTATAGTCATCATCAGAGCTTTGACCCGACCAATACGGTCGGCGATAATCCCGAAAAGAACTCCGCCCGCGGCCGAGGCCAAGAGCGTGAGGGAACTCATCAGGCCGGCCGTGGCCTTGTCCATGCCCAGGTCTTTCATCAGATGAGCGAGCACCATGGCGTAAAGCATGATGTCGCAACTATCCAGCATCCACCCCAGGGAGGCAGAGATCAGGGAGCGGCGTTGAGTGGGGGTAATTGATTTATACCATCGTTTATCCTGCGTCACCCCTTCACCTCCAGCTAAATTGCCTGGCTGGGCTTCTTCCTCCTTCTCCACGCCTTTCTTCCCTCCGTTTTTTTTATGTCCAATTTATTTTTCCCCCGGTTTTCCCCAGGTTCATCTACCTGGCCTCGCTATAAAATTTTTTTATGGCCCATTCAAAAATTCAATAAAACTTGAGGTTAATTATGGGGCAGATAATTGGCCCGTGAACAGCTGGTCTTAAATATATGAGCATATTATTAAATTACATGCTATTAAATGAGCATTTTAAATAGATGATTATTAATTTATCTATCACCTGGTTTTCTCTCCCGGGTGGCTAAGCCGTAGCCACCGCCGCCCGGCGTGGCAATAGTTAAGATATCGCCTCGGCCGACATCGAGCGAAACTTTTCCTCTTAAGCGATATTTTTTATGGCGAGCAAAAAGAATGTTTTCTCCTTTTTTCCCCCGCCCTCCTCCGTGCAGCCCGTAAGGTGCAAACCTTCTTCTTTCCGAAAGAATATTCACTTTGGCCGGCGCCAGGAATTCATATTCGCGCACTATGCCGTCTCCTCCTCGGAACTTTCCTTCCCCACCGGAATGAAGCCGCAAGCAATAGCGTCGGATGCGGACAGGCAAGTAATGTTCTAAAGCTTCGATGGGCGTGTTGCGGGTGTTCGTCATATGAGTATGAACGCCGCTTAGACCGTCTCTTTCCGGACTGGCGCCCATGCCACCGCCTATGGTCTCATAATAAGCAAAGGCTTGGCCGGTTCGGGGGTCAAGGCCACCAAAGGTAACGTTGTTCATCGTGCCGCTGGAGGCAGCGGGGATGCGGTGCGGCACAGCCTGAGCCAAAGCGCCCAGTAAGACGTCAGTTATGCGTTGAGAGGTCTCTACATTACCTCCCGCCACCGCCGCCGGGGGCCGGGCATTTACTACTTTTCCTACAGGAATAATCAATTTAATCGGCCGCATCAGCCCGGCATTATAAGGCACATCGCGCGGAAGCAAGCAACGAAAAACATAGAGCGTGGCCGAAAGAGTAATAGCATAATTGGCGTTGACACTGCCTTCTACCTGCGGGTCTGACATAGAAAAATCAACTTCTGCTTCCTCACCCTTGATTCTAACCTCGACGCCGATGCGGATAGGCCGGCGACGAAGACCGTCATCATCCAGAAAATCGATGAACCGATAAACGCCGTCCGGTATTTCACGCAGCGTCTGGCGGATGATTCTTTCGGTATAATCTTGCAGATGCTTCATGTATTGCCGCACGTAGTTCGCTCCATACTTGGCCACGACTTCCAGGAGCCTTTTTTCGCCAATACGATTGGCGGCTAACTGGGCCGTAATATCTCCTTCCCTTTCCACCGGCGTGCGCACATTAGCCAGGATAAAATTAAAAATATCCCGGTCAACCTTGCCGCGGCGGACCAGCTTAACCGGCGGAATGATCACTCCTTCTTGATAAATCTCTCTGGCCAGCGGCATTGACCCAGGGGAAATACCGCCGACATCGGAATGATGGGCGCGATTGGCGACATAAAAAAGAGGCTTGGACGAGCCGGGGATAAAAACAGGCGAAACCAGGGTTATATCAGGAAGATGCGTCCCTCCGCGATAAGGGTCGTTAAGGACGACAACATCCCCTGGCACGAGCTTCGCCGAGCTAATGGCGCTTTTCACCGAAAGTGGCATGGCGCCAAGATGGACGGGAAGATGGTCACCCTGAGCCACGGTTTCGCCATCTCCATCAAAGATGGCGCAGGAAAAATCCTTCCTTTCCTTGATATTGGGGGAAAAGGAAGAGCGACACAGGGCCACGCCCATCTCCTCAGCAATGGAAACAAAGATGCTCTTAAAAATTTCGAGTTCAACCGGGTCAAAATGGCGCGAAAACTTATGAGCCATGTTTAGGCCTCATCACGCTTTTTCCTCTTTCCCGCTTATTTCTAATAGCTTCCATTATTAAATGGCCAAACCGGTCAACACGAGCCTGCCAGCCGGGAAGAAGAACGGCTGTCGATTCATAATCCATCACGACAGCTGGGCCAGTAAAGCGATGGCCTGGCTCGAGAAGCTGTCGGTCATAAATTTTGGCTGGATATCTTTTGCCGTCAAAAATCATCGGCCTCTCATCCAGCACAGCTTCCGCTAACGGCCGGCCTTTGGCTTCCAGCTCAGGGATGGCCGGCTTCTCTGTCAAGCCGACAGCTCTTACTCTGATGTTGACCACTTCCACCGGTCGATTTTCGTCGGCGTATTTATAACGCTTCAGGTGAAGGCGGTTGAAGTCCTGACGAAAACGGGACGTGGCAGGTACAGTTAATTCGTAGCTTTGGCCAACATACCGGACGTCAAGGAAACGAAGCAAACGCATTCTTTGTCTGGGGAATCCTTCTCGGGCTAAATCTGCCCTGGCCTCCTCTAGCAAAGGCTCGAAGAGGCGGTTTATTTCTTCCATCGAAACCCTATCTCCCCGCAGCAGAATCGACCGAGAATAATCCTTGATGACGTCAGAAAGCAGCATACCCATAGCGGAGAGGACGCCGGCGTTTTTGGGCACAATGATGACGGGAATTTTGAGCCGGGCAGCCAGGCTGCAGGCGTGCATCCCGCCAGCTCCCCCAAAAGAAACAAGGGAAAAATCCCGCGGGTCATAGCCCCGTTCTACCGAAATTACTCTAATAGCTCTCTCCATCGTAGTATCGGCCACCCGAACAATTCCTTCAGCCAGCTCCTCAGCCGTCAAATTCAACTGGCGCGCAAACTTCTCCATGGTTTCTCGCGCTCTTTCTGGATAAAGCTTCATCGTCCCACCCAGGAAATGATGGGGGTCAAGGCGGCCAAGAACTAAATTAGCATCAGTGACCGTTATTTCTTCACCCCGGCCATAGCAAATCGGTCCCGGGTCAGCACCAGCGCTTTGTGGACCAACGCGGAGGGCGCCTCCTTCGTCAAGATAGGCTATGGACCCGCCACCAGAGCCCACGGAATGAATATCTATTACCGGCAGTTTGAGCGGTAGCTCGCTAATTTCTGTTTCTGTCGAGGTCATTATGGCGCCGTCGCAAAGGGAAACATCGGTCGAAGTGCCGCCCATGTCAAAAGAAATGAGACGCCGGAACCCGGCCTGAAAGGCGATAGCGCTTGCGCCAACCACGCCGCCCGCTGGTCCGGAAAGAATCGTGGTGACCGGTTTTTGCGCGGCAGCGGAAGCGGAAATGCAACCTCCGTTGGACTGCATAATGCGCAACCGAGCCAGAGGAAGCTCCTGCTCCAGCCGATGCAGATACCGCTCCATCAAAGGAGCAACATAGGCGTTGATGGCGGTGGTGCTGGCTCGCTCAAATTCCCGGTATTCAGGCAGAACTTCCGAGGAAAGAGAAACGTGGATTTTTTCCCGCGACAACCTTGTCCTGACGGCTTTTTCATGGCGAGGGTTAGCATAAGAATGAAGAAAACATACGGCCACGGCTTCAATTTTCTTTTGCTTGAGCTGACGCACTATTTTTTCCAGAGCTTTCAGGTCCAGAGGCTCAAGCACCTGGCCGTCATAAGCAACCCTTTCTGGCACACCCCAACAAAACTCCCGCTGAACGAGCGGTCGCCTTTCTTCCACCAGGATGTTATAAAGCTCGCGCCTCGTCTGCCGGCCTATGGTCAGCAGGTCTTCAAACCCGGCGGTGGTGAGGAAGGCCAGCCGGGCGCCACGCCGCTCCAGAAGGGCGTTGGTGGCCACAGTGCTCCCATGAATAATATCTGTTTCCGCCTTTAACACTCCCATCTCTTTTAATCCTTGAATGATGGCCAAGGCGGGGTTGGAAGGGGTGGAAAGGACTTTATGCACCTTTAGCCTGTTCTTTTCCATCAAAACAAAATCAGTGAAAGTGCCTCCGGTATCAATGCCCAAGCGAATCATGCGGCTTCATCCTTTTTGGGAAGCGCTATTTTTGCACGGCCTAAAAAAGAATGCAACCCAGAAATGATAAAGGGAAGCAGAAACTTTTTAGGGGGAGTGAATAAGTCATTGGGTCTACCGTAAAATAAGAGGAAATTTACTTAAAGGAGGTAGACCCAATGAGTCTTAATGTA
>FWPV01003390.1_pt1 | contig 36159 bp, 28 predicted proteins | sample 2228371 | NCBI WGS metagenome assembly FWPV01 (sample SAMEA103939776, study PRJEB20133) | metagenome | reverse complement strand
GGTTCTCCCGCGGGCCGTTAGCTCAGTTGGTAGAGCAGCTGACTCTTAATCAGCGGGTCGAAGGTTCGAGTCCTTCACGGCCCACCAGATTTCAGGTTCAAATTGGCCCCCTTCGGCGCCTCTCCGGTCCCCCCGCCGCCCCGCCGGTAGCCTACGAGCTCGAGGTTTGGCGCCTCGGGACCCGCCATCGCGGCCACAGATGACAGGCCGTGCGCAAACGCCTGCAAACATGTCCTCGGGGCAACCGCCAAGGGTAGGGCCGCCAAGTCTCCGAAGGCCCGTGGGTCCCGAGCACCCTCCTGGGCGGTCAGGCGCCGGGTCCTACCGTCCGGCAGGCGCACCATGACGGCCGCCCTCCAGCCGCCCTCGAAGGGGTAGACGCTGCCCTCGCCCTTGGATCTGCGCATTTCCGGCCGCTCTGCCTCCCCTCGATGGGCCCGCCGTCCCCTCCGGAGTGGCGCGGGCAGACGTGGAGGGCCCTCTGCACGGAGGATCTACGTGTCCGTAGGATCCATGAGCCAGCCCGCACAGCTCAGATTACAGATGGCAATGGGATTCTCCTCGGCTTGGGTTCTTTATGGCCCGGCAGTCTAGCCGTCCGCGTCTGTTCCAGAGGGCGGCGAGCCGATCCTGAGCTGGCCCGCGAGGCCTCGATCCGATGGACGGCCCCTGAGCTGCGGGACAACCCCCGAAGCACCTGCCGACCCCTCTCTGTCCAGAGCGGCTAGTGAGTTGCAGAAATCGGCTGAAAAGGATGGGCCTGTCTTCCGTAAAATCACATGGGAGGCGGTTTTCAGGCGTCTTCCAGGAGGATGCGAATGGCCAAAATCGCTTTCTACTTCGCTGTGGCCTGTGTCGCTATGATGGTCGCGCTCGCCGGATGTGGAGGGGGCGGTGGTGGCGGAGGGTCGTCGCCCTTCCAGGGTGCCTGGCTGGGCAGCTTCACAGACGAAGGCCGCCAAACCGGCGAGCTGAACGTTCTTTCCCTGACAGTCTCCGGCTCTGGAACCGTCTCCGGCGAGGTTCGGTTGGCGGCTTCAGAGGCCGGCGGGGCAGGCGTCGCCCGCGTGTCCGGGACGATGGGCAGGGACGGGTCGCTCGCTTTGAAGGTAGACGAAGGCGGCACTACGAAGCGGCTCGCCGGCCGAGTGACGCGGTCGTCCCAGACGCGGCTTCGGCTGGAGGTCCACCCTGTTGAGAATCCCAGCGAGACCCAGCAGCTCGACCTCTACCGCCGCCGAAGCGACTCGCTGGCCGGCCCGTGGGAGGGGATCGTTGCTCTCTCCGAGAGTCTCCCCCTGCGATCGGAGCACGGAGTGCGGGCCGGAGTGCTGGAAGCCGAGCTCCAGACGGGACCCAGTCGGACGGTCTCGGTGACGTTCTGGCTGTCGACCGGCGACGAGGGCCGGATCGTGGGATGGTCGAACGACGGCGCCGTGCTCGCGGGCACCTACAGCCTGTCGGGCGAACGACTCAGCGGTCAGTTCGATTTGCAGGTGATCGAGGACGGGACGCGACAGAGCTCCCAAGGAACACTCCTGTTGGTCGGTGGCGGCGGTGCAACGGAATTTGAGGGCCACTGGCTGGGAAGCTTCGTGGACGGCGACAACCAGCTCAACGTCCTGATGCTTAGTATCTCCGGTTCAGGCGTCTTCTCTGGAACCGGGCGAGACCCCGCGGAGGCGGACGAGCAGGAGGATCTGGCCCAGGTTTCGGGAGCGATCGCCTCGGACGGCTCCGTCTCGCTGCTGTTGCGAGGCAAAGAGGGCGTGCAAAGGTTCGAGGGCACGGTCCAGAGGCAGTCCGGCTCGAGGCTGCGGGTGCAGATCCATCTGGTGGAAGATCCGAGCTTCGCGCTGTCCTTCGACCTGTTCCGCCGCCGAACCGACTCGGTCTCCGGGCCGCTGCGAGGCCTCGTGATGCTGCCGGGGCAAGCCCTTCGGTTCGAATCGACCGGCGGGGTGCTTTCCGGCGTGATGGTCGGCACCGTGGAGGCTGGCCCCGGAGAGACGCCGCAGGTGACGGTTTGGCTGTCCACCGACGCCGACGGCAAGATGGTCGGTTGGTCGCAGGACGGACGGGTTCTGGAGGGGACTTTCGCGCTCTCCCAGTCCCGGCTGGAAGGAGAGTTCGACCTGCAGTTCTACGACGACGTTTCGGGGCAGCTCCAGACGGTGCGTGCAACGATCGAGCTGGCGAGGGAGTAGCCCCGGCAACAAGGGTGAGACAGCCGCGCCGCGCGAACGAGCGGCCGCGGCGCGGCCGCGCCGTGCTCCGGCGATTCGGGGCAGGCCGCCCCTCCCATGCCGCAAGGCCGTGGGCTGCGGAACCGTCGCCTTCGGGCATACTTTCCAGGCAGGGGAGATCGAATGGCGCCAGAGGACAAGCCGCTGGTCGGCGTGATCATGGGTTCGAAGAGCGACTGGGAGACGATGAGGCACGCCTGCGAGGTGCTCGAGGAGTTCGGCGTGCCCCACGAGCGAAGGGTGGTCAGCGCACATCGGACGCCGGACTGGATGGCCGAGTACGCCCGCACCGCGCGCGACCGCGGCTTGGAGGTGATCATCGCTGGCGCCGGCGGCGCGGCGCACCTGCCGGGGATGACCGCGGCGCACACCACGCTGCCGGTCCTGGGAGTGCCGGTGCAGAGCAAGGCGCTGAACGGACTGGACTCGTTGCTCTCCATCGTGCAGATGCCCGGCGGGGTGCCGGTGGCGACTCTGGCGATCGGGCAGGCGGGCGCGCGCAACGCAGGGCTGCTGGCGGTGTCGATCCTGTCGCTGAGCCGTCCGGATCTCGCTCGGAGGCTGGAGGAGTTTCGGAGTCGGCAGACCCAGAAGGTGCTGGAGGACGTGCTGGATTGAAGCCGATCTTGCCCGGTTCCACGATCGGCGTGCTGGGCAGCGGCCAGCTGGGCCGGATGCTGGCGATGGCGGCGCGCAGGATGGGCTACAGGGTCCACACCTTGTCGCCGGACCGCGACAGCCCGACCGGCCAGATCGCCGACCGCGAGGTCGTCGCCGCCTACGACGACCTCGACGCCGTTCGGGAGTTTGCGTCGCGCGTGGATGTGGTGACCTTCGAGTTCGAGAACGTTAGCGCGGCCGCCACCGAGGCTGCGGAGCGTTTGGTGCCGGTGCGCCCGTCAGGCCGGGTGCTGCACACCACCCAGAACCGACTGAGGGAGAAGACGTTCCTAAGGGACGGTGGGTTTCCGTGTCCCGAGTTTGCCGAGGTGCGGTCTCTAGACGAGCTGAAGTACGCCTCAAGGCGGCTTGGTCTGCCGTCCGTGCTGAAGACCGCCGGACTCGGCTACGACGGCAAGGGGCAGAGGGTGTTGAGGTCCGAGCAGGACTTGGAGCCGGCATGGTCGGGCCTCGGGAGCGACTTGGCCATCCTCGAGCGGTTCGTTGAGTTCGAGGCGGAGCTTTCGGTCGTGGCGGCGCGGGGCCTGGACGGAACCTTCGCCAGCTACGGGCCTGTGAGGAACACGCACTCCCGCCACATCCTCGACCTCACCGAGGCGCCCGCGCCCTTGCCGGTGGGAGTAGGTAGGGACGCCGTCGAGCTGGCCCGATCGATCCTGGAGGCTTTGGATGTGGTCGGCGTGCTGTGCGTCGAGATGTTCCTCGCTCCCGGGGGGCGATTGCTGGTGAACGAGCTGGCGCCCCGCCCGCACAACTCCGGGCACTACACCATCGAGGCGTGCGTCACCAGCCAGTTCGAGCAGCAGCTCCGGGCGGTGTGCGGGCTGCCTTTGGGATCGACCGAGCAGCTGCGTCCAGCCGCTATGGCGAATCTTCTGGGAGACCTGTGGGAGCAGGGGGAGCCGAACTGGCTGGCCCTGTGCGCGTTCCCGGACGTGAAGCTGCATCTGTACGGCAAGGCCGAGGCGCGCCCCGGACGGAAGATGGGCCACCTGACCGCCCTCGGCTCCACGGTGGAGCAGGCCACGGACCGCGTCCTTTCCGCCCGATCGGCTCTGGTGAACCGGTAGGGACGGTTCTAGTGCCAGCTGCGAGCCCGGTTGTGAGCCGGGAAGGGAAGTCTGTGGATCGGCACTCGTGGGGCCCGCTCGCCGTGTGTGTCCATCCGTCCTGTGCCGTGGAGCAAAGCTTGATCCGATCCCAGTCCGTTCCGTTTCGCGTACTTTTTCTGGTACAGAGACCTATGCTGGCAACCAATGATTGCTTTCGACCTTGCACAACAGTAAGGTCAGGAGGCAGATGGATGCTACGCAAGTTGCAGGCGGCGCTGATTGCGGCCCTGGCTGTCGGTGCCGCAACCCAGGCCTACGCGGCTCCTTCACCCTTCGCCGGAAGATGGCTCTTCTTGAGCGACCTTGAGGAGACCTTGGACACCGGACTGGCGGGGATGATCATGAACGTCAGTTCGTCCGGCAAAGTGTCGCTTCAGGCGATGGGGTTCACGTCGAAGGGGCCGAAGACCGTCTCCATGGCCTCGGGGCGGATCGCACCGGATGGTTCGATGTTTCTTCGGTACCGAGGGCAGCGTTATGAGGAGGCCTTCAGCTGCTATTTGGACGGCGATGTGCTCTACGCCTTATCGATGGACGGCGAGGAGTATGCATTGGAGCGCATCGCCGGCTTTGGTCTGCGAGGCAACTACCAGGGACAGTTCTGGGTAGAAGGCTTTGGACCGTTCGTGGCGAAGGCGACGATCTCGGCCTCTGGAGACGTTACGCTCCGCGTCCGAGGCGCCAACGGCAGGGAGCAGGTCTCCAAGGGTTGGGTCACCGCGCCTGGTGCGCTCGTGCTGATGAACCGGTCGGGCTTCGACTTTGGCCTCGTCTACCCCGGTAGTGGCTACCTCTACGTTGAGGGAGCGAGCATGCTGGTCGATGGCTCGGAGTTGCTTTGGCAAGCCGTGTTCACGCCCACACGGAGGTAGCTTTGGCGAGCTAGCGCCCCAGTGGCGAACAGGCTTGGTGAGGCGAAGGTCTTAGCTTCCGAGGTGAGAGGGCGCATGTCAAGTTCCAGCTGAACCTCTGGGCTGGCTAGGGCCTGGCACAGATAGGAGTGGGGTGGCGTCAAGGCCACCCCCTCAGCTGTGGGCTCGGGGATCGATCCATCTCCTGCGGCGAGGGCGCAGCATGCGAGGTTCGGGGAGGGTGGGGGCAGGCCCGGCGCATGGTACGTCGCTCGGCAAAGGCCCGGGCGCCTTGGACCAAGGAGCACGGCGACTCGGGCTGGCTCTTCAACAGGAAGGATTTCCCATGGCGGGTGAAGAAGAAGGTATAACGGTTCGGCGGCTCGGCAAACCGCCCCAAGGAGGTCAGGAATGAGGAGGATCCTGCTGCTGCTTTAGGCCCTGATGGCCGCTACGCTGGTCGGCTGTGGAGGCGGGGGAGGCGGGGGCGCGCCCTCTGCCTTCGAGGGAGCGTTCTTCGGCGCTTTCTTCGACGGAGACGACACGCTCAACGTGATCGACCTCTCCATCTCGCGCTCCGGCTCGCTTTCCGGAGTCGCCCGCACCACGTCGGACGACGGACAGTCGTTGTCCGAGAGCCAGATCTCGGGAAGAGTGGCGTCGAACGGAGGCGTGTCCATCAGCGTCAGACACCCGAACGGTGAGACTCAGCGGATGTCCGGCCAAGCCGCGATGGACCCCAGCGGCCGGTGGTTCCGGCTGACCGTGGTGCCGGACCCGAACGATCCGAACGTCGTCATCGTGGTCGACATGCATCGGCGGACGGACCAGAACGTCGCCGGTCCTCTATCGGGAACGGGCCACTGGGGATCCGGTGAGCACCTCCAATGTAGGTCGCTGAGCGGCATCAGCCAAGGTGCGCTGTCCACCGAGTGGTCGGTGTTCCAGTACCGAGAGACGTACACGATGCTCCTCGGCATGATCGACCCCGTGCTCGGTAGAGGGCAGCTCGTCGGTTGGAGCACCGACGGCCGCGTGTTCCGGGGCAGCTACCACCTGGGCGCGTCGCAGATGGAGTTCTCGTTCGAGATGCAGTTCGGCTCGCCGAAGCAGTCGATGGCTGCGGAGATGTACCTGACGCCGTAGCGGCGGCGAGCCGCGGGGCCGGGGCGTGAAACGCCCTGGCCCCGCCGTGCGTTTCTGTTGTGAGTTCGCGGGAGGGCGCGGCAGGCGGTCGCGCCGACCGAAAAGGAGGAATCACCATGCTCGCAGGCATCTGGATGGGAATGGCGCTGGCGCAGTCGGGGGCCGCCGCACCGGAGATCACGATCTACAACCAAGGCTTCGCGCTCGTCAAAGAGGTCCGACGCTTCGACCTCAAGGACGGTCGGCTCTCGCTCAAGGTGGAGGACGTCGCCGCCTTGATCGAGCCGAACAGCGTCGGGGTCCGGAAGATCGGCGGGACCGGAGACTTCGCCGTTCTGGAGCAGAACTACCAGTACGATCTGATCAACCCGCTCGCGATCCTGAACAAGGCGGTGGGCCAGAAGGTGCGCTTCATCCGCCTTTTGGACAACGGTCAGAAGGACGTGGTGACGGGCACGCTGCTCAGCTCGCCCACGGCGGTGGTCGATCCGACCGGGGGCGGGGCCCAGCAGACGTACAACGGTCTGGTGATCCGGACGGAGGACGGGCGGATCCTGCTCAACCCGACCGGTGAGATCGAGGTCATGCAGATTCCCGAGGGGATGATCAGCAAGCCGACCCTGGTGTGGGACGTGGAGGCCAAGGCCGGCGCGGCGGAAGTCGAGCTGAGCTACCTCACGCGCGGAATGACCTGGTCGGCGGACTACGTGCTGACCCTGGACGGCCAAGGCAAGGGCGACCTGATCGGCTGGGTCACCCTGAACAACGCCAGCGGCGTCACGTTCCGCGACGCCAAGCTGAAGCTGCTCGCGGGCGACGTCCAGCGCGTGGAGACCGAGCGGATGGGCCTGCGCGGCGGCATGGGAGGGGCGATGCCGATGATGGCCAAGGCCGACCAGTTCCGCGAGGAGTCGCTGTTCGAATACCACCTGTACACCCTGCAGCGGCCGGCGACGGTGCGCGACAAGGAGACCAAGCAGATCCAGCTGCTGGCCGGCAGCGGCGTGCCTGTGGAGAAGAAGCTGATCGTCGACGCCATGCGCGACTTCGGCCGCTACTTCCCGGGGGAGGGCGAGGTCGGAACGGGCAACCTGAAGCCGCAGGTGCGGGTGGAGTTCGTCAACTCGCAGAAGAGCGGGCTTGGAATGCCGCTGCCGAAGGGCAACGTGAAGGTGTACCAGCGCGACTCGGGCGGCTCGGTGCAGATGCTGGGCGAGGACGCGATCGACCATACGCCGAAGGACGAGCGGATCTCGCTGGTGGTGGGTCGGTCGTTCGACGTGGTTGCCGAGCGCAGGCGCACCAACTTCCGGCGGCTTGCTCCGACCACGGTGGAGGAGTCGTTCGAGATCGAGGTTCGCAACCGAAAGTCGGCTCCGGAGACGGTGCACGTGTACGAGCGGCGCTACGGCGACTGGCGCGTGACGGAGAAGTCGCAGGAGTTCGTGAAGCTGGACGCCAACACCATCGACTTCGTGCTGAAGCTGGGAGCGGGCGAGAGCAAGAAGGTCACCTACACCGTGATCACCACGTGGTGAGCCGGACGGGGCGGGCCTCCGAATCCTCGGAGGCCCGCCCCGGCTCTGATAGGACATGAGCCAAGCTGTGAAACCGTTGACGACGCAGGACTTCGAGACGGAAGTCCTGCAGAACTCCAAGCCCGTGCTTCTGGACTTCTGGGCGCCGTGGTGCGGTCCCTGCCGGATGGCCAAGCCGATCTTGGAGCAGGCCGCCGCCACCTTCGGCAACACCGTGGACGTGCGCACCGTGAACGTGGACGAGGAACCCGCTCTGGCGAGAGCGTTCGGCGTTCAGAGCATCCCGACGATGGTGCTGATGAAGGACGGCAAGCCGATCGACGCCTGGGTCGGCGTTCAGCCGTACGACGCGTTGGTGAAGCGCGTGGAGCTCAAGGCGGGCCTGCCGCCCAGGGTTCTGCGTCTGAACTGAAGGGAAGTCCAGGGGCCGGTTGCGCGGCTCCCCGGCAGAGGCCGGGGAGCCGCGCGGCGCTTGCGGCAGGCCCCGGGAATCGGCCTGATCCCGAATGGTAGCATCGGGCATGTCGAAACCGATCGTCCGTTCCGATGGAGAGCGAGTCGGGGTCTTCGCGTGCTGGGAGCTCGCGTTCGAACTGGCATCCGCTCCCGACGATCCGTTCGAGCCGGGTCAGGCCGTGCTTGATTGGACGACACCCAAGGGTGAAGTCCGACGCGCCGGGGCGTTCTGCGACTCGGAGGACGGTCGGCTGTTCCGCGCGCGCACCCTTCCCACCGAGCCAGGGACGCATCGCTGGCGTCTGAGGAACAGCGAGGACGAGACCCTGGCCGAGGGCTGCTTCGAGGCTGAACCCAGCGGCCGTCCGGGCATCGTGACGGCGGACGGTTGGCGCTTCGTGTGGTCCGGAAGCGGGGAGCCGTTCTTCTACAACTCCACGACCGCCTACCTGATGGCAGGACTGAGCGAGGCGCGCATTCTGGAGGCGCTCGACAGGCTCGCGCGGTACCGCATCGACCGGATCCGGGTGGCGCTGTGCCCCTCGCGGCAGGTGGATGGAGGTCGGTGGAACGAGCCCCAAGTGCGCGAGAGGGAAGACTTCACATTCTGCTACGGGCCCTGGCCAGCGCGGAACCCAACCGACGCCCTGAACCCCGACTACGACACCCACAGCTTCGACGTGTCCTACTGGCAAAAGTACGAGCGGTTGCTCCGGTCCGCCGAGGAGCGGGGGATCGCCGTGCAGGTGGTGTTCTTCGTCGACGGCCAGGAGCCGCAGAACTACCCGTTCGACCGGGATCGCGCCGGCGACGACCCGTGGGAATGCCGCTACTACCGGTACGCCGTGGACCGGCTCGCGGCCTTCCCCAACGTGGAGTGGTGCGTGACCAACGAGTGGGCGCTGTACCGGCCCGACGAGTGGGTCGAGGTCGTCGGCGCGCGTCTCGCCGAGCTGGACCCGTATGGACACCTGCTGAGCGTTCATGGGCACGGGCATTTCCCGTTCCGCTCCAGCCCCTGGTGCACGCACGCCCTCTTCCAGAGCTGGGACGAGCACGGGGCGCACCCGTTCCTTTCCAAGGCCCGGCAGGATCAAGCCGCTACGGGCACACCCAAACCGCAGGTGAACGAGGAGTTCGGGTACGAGGACCACTACGCCCTCTGGGGCGAGGGAAGGAAGACCCCGTCGCGCGACGCCGATTCGCGCCTACGCCTGGCTTGGGAGATGCGCATGGCCGGGGCGTTCTGCACCACGGGAGAGTCGGCCTCGGACGGCACGGGGGGATGGATCAACGGCCTGCGAACGGCCGAGAGCAGGCTCCTGCAGGGGCACCTGTGGATGCGCGAGTTCTTCGAGACGATGGACTGGTCGGCCATGCAGCCCGTGGATGCGTCGGGTCATGCGTATGCTCTCGGCAACGGTCGGCACGAGTTCGCCGTGTACGGCTTCGGGGAAGGTTACACGGCCGTGCCTCTGCCGCATGCCGGGCCTTGGGACGTGGATCGGTTCGACCCTTGGACCGGGACTTGGTCTCGGGAGCTTAGGGGGGCACAGTTGGAGCGCGATCCTTGGACGGGTCCAGGAGCGATCCTTCCTACCGCTCGGGCAGGCAGGCCCATCGCCTACCGGATCCGACCGTCTAGGTGAGAGCTGGGCCCGACCGGCGCGGACGGTACACTGCGCTCATGGGCTTCGGCTGGCAACGGCGAGCCCGGGCCGCACATGACTGAAGTCGCTTGGCAGCAGCTGCTGAAACCCTACCGTTCGCCCGACGCCCGCAAGGCATGGGCCCAGATTCTCAACACGATTCCGCCGTTCCTTCTGCTTTGGGTCGCCACCGTCTGGCTCGCCTCCAGGGGGTGGTGGTTGCCGATGGCGCTGACCGGAGTGGCGGCGGCGGGATTCATGGTACGGACGTTCATCCTGTTCCACGACGCCGGCCACGGATCGTTCTTCCCGACGAAGCGGGCCAACGAACTGTTCGGGTTTTGGGCCGGAGCCTTGGCGTTCACCCCGAGCCACCAGTGGTGGCACAGCCACGCCGTGCACCACGGCTCCGCGGGCAACTTGGACCGGCGGGGCACCGGCGACGTGCTGACGCTGACCGTGCGGGAGTACCTCGCGCTGCCGTGGTGGAAGAAGCTGGGCTACCGCATCGTGCGCAACCCGCTGTTCCTGCTCACGGTCGGACCTTTGTTCGTGTTCGGAATAGCCTATCGCTTTCCGACCCGGTCGGACGGCCCTAAGGAGAGGGCCAGCGTGCTGCTGACGAACCTGTTCTTGGTCGGCTGGGCTGTACTTTGGTCGCTGCTTTTCGGCTGGAAGGCCTACCTCGTGGCCCAGCTCCTGGTTCTGATGGTGGCCGCGGGCGCCGGAGTGTGGCTGTTCTACGTGCAGCACAACTTCCCGGGGACGTACTGGGAGCGCAAGGAGAACTGGAGCTACTACGACGCGGCGCTCGACGGCAGCTCGTTCTACAAGCTTCCCGCGTGGCTCGACTGGATCACCGGGCATATCGGCTACCACCACGTGCACCACCTCAGCAGCCGGATTCCGAACTACAACCTGGTGCGCTGCTTCCGGGAGCTGCCGGAGCTGCACGTGAAGCCGATGACCCTGCGCGACAGCCTCGCCTGCCTGCGGATCCGCCTGTGGGACGAAGACACCGGCCAGATGGTGGGGTGGGAGGCGCTCAGGCGACGGGACAAGCCGTCCGCTGGCACATCGTCTTTCCAGAACGGCTGAACGAGGTCTTCTCTGCCGCTACGCGGGGATTCGCAGGGCATGAGGCGCTGTTGACTGCTTTCTCGGGGACTCTTCGTTTCGAGACCGTGTTTCCCTCCTCCCGCGCTGAGAGAGGAGGGTCAGGGTGGAGGGTGGTGGACGGTTTTGGCTGGCGGGGTGGCCTCCGACCCGCGGCGCTCACCGCCGTAAACTTGATTGCCGTCCTTGGGACGCTGGCTCGGCGCCAGGCGAGGCGTCGTTGGGCGGGCTTGCCGAACACCTTCGGCACAGCGTTGCACTCCGATCGAGAAGCGATGTGAAGAACACCATCTGCAAGGCAGTCACTGATCTTAACTGAGATGCTGTTCCCTGCAAAGCAAGTTGCTTGTGCACGCAAAGCAGACTGCTTTGACTCCAAAAGCGACGTGCTTTTTGTGCTTGATCGAGGCGGTTTGTTTCGTGCAGAGACGCTCCAAGAAGAGCCCGCGGCCTTGGTTCGTAACTCGCCTGCGTGCGCCTGGATCGGTGGCACTGGGGGCTGCCTCGGCTACCGGAAGGCCTTGCCCATGCAAAAGAACCAGTGGAGGAGCCCGCGTGAAGCAGCGCTGGAGTCCCGCTCCTGAAGGGGGGCGATGGCCTTCGAGCCTTCCCGAACAAAAAGAAGACGCGGGTCGTGCAAGCACGGCCCGCGCTGGAAACGAAGGAGGGAAGATGTCTGCTCTGACTTCGGACTGACCCGGCTTCAGCGCCGCCGACGACGCGCCGCGAGGCTCAGACCGAGCACGCCCAGGGCCAAGGTGGCGGGTTCAGGAACAGCTGGCGCAGACGTCTCGCCGATCACGCGCATAGCCGGCAAGAGCGCCTCGTTAGCGACGTACCAGTTGCTGCCGCTGCCCGCGGCGATAGATCCCCGGACCTCCCCCTGCTGCGTGTACCATCCCCGGTTGTCGTTGTACCGGGTGCTGGGCGATCCGACCGAAATGAAGTAGCTCTTGCCGCTCTGGAGGGCCACGGGCGCCGCTGGCTCAAGGAGCAACTCACCGCCCGAGAGGTTCGTCCACTCGCACACAGGGTCATCGATGGGGAGGGATGGATCCGACGGATTGGCGGCGAGCAGGCGGACATAGTATACGAAGGGACTGCTCTCCGGTCCCTTCGAGAGGGGAAGCTCCACGCTCTTGAGGGTTGCATCAACCGTCGGAAGGAAGCTCAGCGCCACATTTTGCTCTGCGTAAACGGAGTGCCAGCCCGTCGTCCGATAGCCGCCAGAAAAGTTGTCATATAGGATGACCGTTCCGGCTTGGGCGGACGAAAGCAAGAGCGCGAGCGAAAGCGGAAAGAGAATGGTCCGAGTCATAAAGCACCTTTCCTTCATGTGGAGCGGAGGGCGTTTGGGCATCCCTTCAGCGCCATCATAGTCTAGGTTCATCGCTGAACGGCAACCTCCAGAATGCAAAAGCCGAGAAAACTGGCATATTTACCAGCCTTTTGGGGGCGCACAGCGAGCTCGGGAACCTCTGGGGATGGTTGCCACGCACCGGGCTCATTCCAGCGCCACCTGTGCGGAGTGAACCGCTTTTCTCTCTACACGCGGGGGAAGGACCGGGCGGAGTCGCTTCTTGCCGGGGGCGGCGGGTGTAACGCCGATGTGCTGGTCGGACGTGAGCCACTGCCAGCAGGTTTCAATCCTCACCCGGGGGTGACCCCGGGTGCAACACGCCGCAGCGTTGAACGTGGGCGCCCCGGCGGGATTCGTTTCAATCCTCACCCGGGGGTGACCCCGGGTGCAACGCGCCAGCTCCACGTACTCCACGCCCGGCAGATGGTTTCAATCCTCACCCGGGGGTGACCCCGGGTGCAACGGCATCTTTTTTACCTTGTCAACGACCTGCCCGCGATCCGTCGCGAGCACTTTTCGCCCAGGCAGGCAGTCCATCGAACCTGCGTGGGTGCGCGAACCCAACGTTCCCAGCGTCCAGCACGACCTGTTCGCGCTATTCGATCAGCGGCCCATCGAAATCGATGCGCCGGTCACGCCCGAACACGCGGACGACCTGATCCCGCGGCCCGCGCAGCGTGTACACACGGAGGCTGTCGAGCTCTGGGTCGATGATCTCGAGGAGGCGCCGTCGCAGGCGTTCCCAGTCGTTCGGGGTTACGCTGCACTCGAAGACGCTCAGCTGGACCCTCTGCCCGTAGGCCTCGCACGCCTTCGCGACGCGGCGCAACCGGCGCTTGCCACCTTCGGACACCGTGTCCACATCGTAACAGAGCACCAGATCGGTGCGCACTACGGTTGGTACGGAGCGTAGCACGGGACTTCTCCTCGAAAAGCGCGAGCCATCAGTCGGGCTTGGACGTGGGGGAGCAGGCCGATCGGAACCTTCTGCTTGAGCGCAGGGTGGGCGGCGAGGTCCTTCTTCCTCTGCTGGTAGGCGACGAGCACCTTCTTGCGTCCCTCCTCCGTCAGAAGGACGCTGCCCCCCTCCCGCTCTCGCACGTCGCTGGCCTGCAGCTGTCGGCGATTGATGAGGGTGAGGCAGAGGCGGTCCAAGATCACGGATCGGAACTCCTCCACCAGGTCCAGCGCCAATCCGGGCCTACCGGGCCGAAGAGCATGGAGGATGCCGAACTGCGGATCCAATCCCACGCCTTCGAGCGCGGCGACGCAGTCGTTGGTCCACAGGGAATACAGGAAGGACAGGACGGCGTTGGTGCGATCGCGGGGCGGTCTTCGGCTGCGGCCGTCGAACCGGAAGTCGGCTCGCTGGGCGGTGATCATCGGATCGAACACGTCGAAGTAGGCCTGGGCCGCCCGCCCCTCGCAACCCCTGACCTCGTCGAGGCTGGAGGCGCTTGGGAGCTTCTCCAGCTCCTGTTCAAGAACGGCCACGGCTTGGGTGAACAAGGCATGGTGATCCGGTTTGCCGTCGCGCCTTGCTCTCAGCAGCACCTGTCTGGAGTTCTGGATCTTCGCGGCAACGATCGTGCGGGCGAACTCCAGGCATCGTCCCTCATCGGAATGGTAGTCGTACTGGCACTTGCGCAGGAGCACGTTGCCCGTCGTTCTTCCCACCACTCGCGCCAGAAAGCGCCCGTGTTCGGTCATGAGGACCACCGAACGGCCATCCTCGGCGCACCTAGCGATCAGCGGCATGGAGATCGACACCCTTCCGAACAGCACGATGGAGCCGAGGTGATGCAGAGGGACCTGCAGGCGCTTCTCCCGTTCGACCTCCACTCGCACTTGGTCGTTCTCCAAGTTCACGTAGGCACCCTCGGTGCCGACATACAGCGTGTTCAACAGAACGGAGACCGTCACGGCAGTTCCCGCTCCTCCCTAGGCAGAAAGCTCACGGTTCGTCTCCTTTCCTCCAGCTCGCGGAGGGCTTTGGGCATGCACGTTTCGATGAGCGAGCAGTTGGGGCACCTGGAGTCGGCGACGGGGGGCGGCACCGTCAGTTCGAGAAGGAGCCGCCGGATGTCCGCCACGATCCTCTCTGTGGAACGCCTGAGCTCGTGGTCGAGGCTCACCGCCAGGCGCTCCCGGCTCGCTCCGAAGTAGAGGAACCCCTCGGGGATGTCCGTCGCGAACATCTCCTCCAGACAGAGCGCTTGGGCGCAGAGCTGGCGCTTGGCGTGGATGTGGTCGCGGATCCTCCCCGACTTGTACTCGACGGGCACCGGCCGATCCCCGCGGAACTCGACGACGTCGGCCTTGCCGATCAGGCCCAGACGCTCCGACCAGATGGGGAGCGCGCGGACGACGCGCACTCCCCGTTCCAGTCTTTCTTCGGCTTGGTCGACGCGCTCGTGAAGTTCCCGGCCCCGCAAGGTGAAGACGTTCTCGTCGAAGATGCCCTCCAGATGGATCAGAGCCATCTGGCGCGGGCAGTAGGAGTAGTGCTCCACTGCCGAGACCGGGACCCACTCGTCGTCGCGCCAAGAGCTCATTCGCCGATCAGTCGGAAAAGAGAGACCCCTGGCGGCAGGTCGGAGTCAACCTCCAGCTCGTAGTCTTCGAACTTCCGGGGGGCCTTCACCCCCTCTTTGCGGCGGACGCGGACGCGGTCGAAAAGCCTTCCAGCGTGCGCGTTGCCGAGAGGGTCCTCGTGTCGGAAGACGAAAACCTCCCTGAGCCTCATGTCCCCCCGACTGGCGCTGCGATCCATCTCGAACATGTCGGCCAATGCCTGCCAGAAGAGTTTCAGGTCCTTCTCATCGACTCCGGTGTTCTCGGCCAGCATCGGCGAGTAAAAGCCTTTGGCCAAGTAAAGGCCGTAGGGCACGAGCGCCTTGCGGCCCATTTCGGTCTCCTTGTTCTCGCCCTCCTTGGTGATGGCCACACGGGTGATGGAGACGTCGCCGGGGATGATCGGGTCGACACTGCGGGCGAAGGTCAGCTGCACGGGCCCGCGAACTTGCCCGCAGTTGAACTCGCCGGTGCTGAGGACTCCGCCAAAGAGCCTGACATCGTAGTAGCGACGGCAGACCTCCTTTCGGGCGTTCGTATCCTCCTTCTTCTTGCTCTTTTCGGCTCCCACGGCCTGGGCAGCGGCCTCGAGCTTGGTGTTGAGGGCGACGCCGCTGTCCCTCACGAAGATGCCGTAGCCTTTGCCGTTCTCCTCGGCCAGGTCGTGGGGCCCGTTCGGCCTCTTCACAAGGTCGACATAGTTGCGGATCTTGCGCTTGAGGCACACGTCGGTGACGATCCCCTGCATGGTCTCCGGATCGATCCTCGGCAGATTGCCGGCATCCGGGTCGCCGTTGGGGTTCCCGTCAGTCACGTCGAAGAGGATGAGGAAGTCGTACCGCTTCTTGGGGTCGGTGAGTTGCTCGAGGTTCTTCATGCTTGCTCCTCTTTGGAATCGTTGTCAGTCTGTTTGGCGGCTTTGTGGTCTGCAGCGGCTTTCATGTCCTGTGCCTTCTGGTGATAGAAGCCGAGGGCGAAGTAGCCTTGCTCCACGAGCGTCAGAGTCGAGGGGAACGCCGGTCCGATGGCAGAAAGAATCTCCGCCAACTTGGTCTGGGCCCAGTAGTCGCCCTTGTCCTTGCGGAGCTTGGAGAGGTGCGCCTGGGCGTCGTTGACGAGGTTGCCGAGGATGGTGCCGGGGCTGGTGCAAGCGGCTCCGTAATACCGATCCACGACGGTGGCGTTGATGTCTCCGAGGGCGGCCCGCTGGATCTGTTCCAGAACAGCCAAGAGCCGTCCGCAGTGATAGGCGGGTTCGGGGTGATTGGGATCGAGGGATTTCAAGGATCTTTCCTCCAGTTGTTGTAGCGTGAACTTGATGAGCGCGACGCGCTCCCACGACAGAAACCTCCTTCCGTTCGCTTCCGCGAAGGGGCCTTGCATGGCGAGGTTCCTCTTTACGGCGAGAGCCAGCAGGCTCTTGGGCAGTGGCTCTCCGAACAGCGCGGTTCGGATCAGCCAGGTGGGCACGTGGGCCGGCATGTCGCCAGCCTCGCGGTAGAGACTGGCCGCAAGGTGGAAGACCCCGGCCGCTCGGGTTTCGCTGCCATCCGGGGACACAAGGCTCAACCCTCTGAACCATTCGGCCAAGTTGTGCTTAGCACGGGCGAGGGTCAGCTCTTGGTAGTCGCGCACGACGATTCGGGCCGCGTTGGCGCTCAGGCAGAGGACGTAGAAGTCGTTCTCCGAGGGCTCCGCGACCTCGCTGCCGGAGAGGGGCTGACTGAGAAACTGTCTGACTTCCTCTTCGCTGGGCTGTTCCAGGAAGTTGAAGAAGTCGAAGCCGGTTTCTTTCGCCGTCCACGCGAGGAACACGCTCGGCCCGACCCTCAGCGCGTGCTTCCGGCGCTTGCGCTGTCGTTGCGGATCGTCGAACTCCGCATTGAGCAGCTCGTTGAGGCCGTTGCAGATCTTGAGCGCGGCGTCCTCCGAGATCGGAGAGTTGAAGCTCGCCTTGAGTCCATAGGACTCGCCGGAGGGGAAGTTCACCGTGATCAGGAACGTGCCGGAAGGTTGTCCGCCAGGCACTCCTTTGATCGGGGCGGGCATTCGCTCTTGGACCGGGGCCTGTTGGCCTGTCACCAAGCACAGCCGCCTCTCCCCCGATGGGGACTGGCTCGAGCTCCAGTAGGATCGGACGTCGGGCAGATCCGTGACGATCTTGCCATCAATCTCGAAGAGGAGCTCGTCGTCGGCTTCAACCTTCCCCTTGGCAACCAGATCGGCCGGGCCGCCCGCATCGACCCACTTGCAGACAGCCTGAACCTCCTTGATCGGAACAGCGCCGGAGCATTCCCGGACGCGCTTGACCCAGAGCTCGTGCCGATGCCGAGCGTTCTTTTGCGCCTTTGCACGAGCGGCCGGCGTATCTTGTTTGGGTTCTTTGGCGAGACCCAAGACATACTCGCCGTTGTCCGCGATGAGGCGTGCCTCCGCTTTGCTGGTGCGCGCTGGGCTCTCCTGTGGCACCCACATCCACCAGCCGCTCTGCTTGCCGCGCTGATCGGGACCCTCGGCGAGCACCCCGCGACACTTTCCATTGGCATCCAACTGGATGATCTTCGTGATGAACCGTTTCTGGTAGCCGAGCGGCGGCGGGTTTTGGCGCTCGGCGAACTCCATGATGCGCTTGAGAATCATGGCTGCACTCCCATCGGTCTATCCGGAACCTCCATCCGTCCACGGATCACCTTCGCGTCGAAGAACAACGGCCAGAACGGAGGCCCGCCGGAGGCGAAGTCAAGGTCCCACAGGATGAGGCCGAGGTCTTCGGTCCAGTCGATCGGCGGCGGGGCGTCGTCCGCCGGGCCGAATTCCGCCGCGAACTCGCGGCAACCGAGGGCCGGGCGGTGGAAGCACTTGCCCGCGGAAACCCGCCTGCGGAAGATGTCGCGGTACTTCGCGCTGTCCTCTCCAACACCCGGCTTGGGTTCGGCATCCGCGAAGATCACATAGTCCACGTCGCGAAGCACAACGCTGTGCCTCTGGGTTCGCTCGTCGTCGGCGAACTTTGGACTCGGTTCGCGCACGGGAATCTTGAAGTTGACCTCGTTGCGCAGAATCGAGAAAGTTCGGACCGGCTTCAGCACATGGATCTCGCGGATCCGCCACGTGAACTCTGGATGCCAGTAGATGGCCTCCAAGATTCCTCGGGCCGCGCTCGGAGTCAGGATCGGGTAGGTGACCCTCTCGACCTTGGCTTCCGGCCTGGTGAAGCAGGCGAAGTCTCCTTGGACTCGTACAGAAACGTATCGTTCACTCATGATGTCCTCGCTCAGCAGACGAGATCAGCGACGTCGGGCAACTCTGCGTGGATGCCCGTCAGTTCGTCGTACCTTCCGATGTAGAGCCAGACGCCCGATTCGTGTCGCGTCAAGCATCCAATGTCCTGCAACTTCCGCAACTCGTTCTTAAAGACGTTGACGCAGAACGGAGCGATGCTCCGAAACCACTTTTTCGGAGGGGTGGTGCGCCAAGACTCCAGCAGCTCCGAGGCATCCTGCGCGACGAGCACGGGCTCCGTGTCCTGCTCGATCATGCGGAAACTTTCGCCCACGCTGCGGAACATCATCTCCTGCCGCATCCGCTGGATTCCGGCCTTGTCGCGCTCCTTCTCCAGCGATCCCGTCTCCGAGTACGTTAGCCACTGTCGCCAGAACTCTGCCATCGTCTGCGGATCGTCCGGAACCATCCCACGCGAAAGCAGGTTGCTGGAGATCTCGGTGGCCAGAGCGTAGTCTCCTTTCGGCACGCCGGAACCCTTGAGACGGACCACGTGGCAGACGCCTTCCTTGAGGCGGCCCTCGCGGTTGCACCTTCCCGCCGTCTGGATGATCCGATCCAAGGGGCCCATGTCCCTGAACACGACCGGGAAATCCAGATCCACGCCTGCCTCCACGACCTGGGTGGATACGAGGCATATCCGCTCTCCCGCTGCCAGCCTGGACCGGACCTCGGCAAGCACCCGACGCCTGTGCTCCGGATGCAGCAGCGTGCTCAGATGCAGAACCCGCAGGCCTTCCGGCTCGAGCCCGCGCAGGGCCTCTAGGACGCGGATCGCGTCCTTCCTCCTGTTGAGCACCGCCAAGCTGGGTGCGCTCTCAATCAAACGGAGGGCCAGCTCGCCTTCCGAGATCGCCGGACCCTCTACCCGGTACTCCACCCTCCTCATCTCTTGGAAGTGCCGCGGGTGCTCCGGCACGATCTCTTCGGCTTGGGAGATCAGCCTCGCGTCGACCGTGTCGTAGTCGGGCTGGGTCGCCGTGCAGAACACCACCGAGCAGCCGTATGCCTGGACCAGATCGCGCAGAACGTCCAGGATCGGGCCCAGCAGCCTGGTCGGCAGCGTTTGGACTTCGTCTAGAACGATGACGCTGCGGGCGACGTTGTGCAACTTCCGGCACTTTCCGGGCTTGTTCGAGAGAAGGCTCTCGAACAGCTGGACGGTGGTGGTGAGCACGAGAGGGCAGTCCCAGTTCTCGGCTCCGAGCCTCCGTCGCAGGGCGCCGAGGCTCTGTTCCTCATCCTCCGGCTCCGGCAACGACGTGGCGTGCACGAGCACTCTGTCCCTCCCGAAGATCCGCTCGTAGGCCCCGGCCGTCTGGTCCAAGATGCTGGTGTACGGAGCCGCGACGATCACCCTGTCCATCCCGTTCCTGGCGGCGTGCAGCAGGGCGAACGTCAGTCCGGCCAGCGTTTTTCCTCCGCCCGTAGGCACCGTCAGCCGGAAGGAGCCCGTGTCGGACTCCGACCTCTCGCGGCAGCGGGCCAAGACCTCGGCGCGGATCCTGTTGACCGGAGTGTCCTCGGCCTGGAACCCTCTCCAATGCTCCTCGAGGGCCTGGACGTACCAACCGATCTTGGGGAACCCTCCCCGAAGGTCGAAGGTGGCCGCGGACCAGTGCCTTTCGGTGTCCAGCCGGTCCGCGTCCACCAAGGCGCTGAGCGCCATGCGGACCGCCATCTCCGCCTGGAGCGGATCCCTGAGGTTCGGAAGGCCCGGGCCTTGGGGACTCAATCTCGTGAGGAGAGACTCGGCGCAGCGGACCGCCTCCGGGTCGATGTCGATCTTCGTCCTCCACTCGCTGGCGTTGGGCAGCCCGCCGTGGTGGCCCGCGATCGCCAAGGCGAACACGCTTAGCCTTCGGTATGCGGCCTTGGCGGCGGGCCAAGAGTGCGGAACGGCGTCGGTCTTCAGGCCCTTGTGGCAGGCCGAAAGGTAGCTCTGGAACCTGGGATCGGCCTTTCCGGCGTCGTGCGCCAGGCCCAGCTCCCGGCAGACCTGGCCCAGTCCGAACTTGCTCCCGAACCTTTCGGCCAGATCCGCGACCGCGAGCAGGTGCTCCTCGAGCCCGTGCCAGCGGTCCGAGCCGTCGGGCGGTGTGTGGGCGAACAGTTCGCTTGTCTGCATCTTGATTCGTGCTTCTCCCCTTGCAGTCGGTTTCCGCCATCGCGACGCTTGGAGCGACTCGACTTGACGGTAGAGACGGATGGACCATGAGAATAGGAGCTATCCGCGATGAGGACTTCGTTCCTATTGATTCCGGCGAGAGAGCCTCTGCGGAGGATCAGGCCAACGGTCTTGCCTGATGCCGGAGTTTCGATACCGGTAGCCGCCGGGATGCAGCCAGCGGCACCACAGACGGAAGCTCCGCAAGTAGCTCTTCTGAAAGGAGGGGGACGCAGAGCGAGCGAGAGCCTCGGTGGCATTGAGTGCAGATAGACTGGGCACATGGTGCATGCGCTGGTGGTGGCCGCGGTGCTGGGGCATGGTCCGGCATGGACCGAGGGGGAGGCGGCGGTTGAGGATTGGCTGCGAGGCAACCGAGCGGTGGGCGTGTCCGTGGCCGTCGTGGAGGACGGCGCGGAGTGGACCGCCCAGGCAGGCTTCGCAGATCGAGAAGCGGAGAAGCCGGTGCAGGCCACAACGCTCTTCCGCCTCGCATCAATCAGCAAGGCGGTGTGCGCCACGCTGACGATGGGCTTCGTTCAGCGCCGCATGCTGGATCTGGACGCCAGGGTGTCGCGCTCTGTGCCCGGCTTCGCGGATGAGAGAGGCGCGATCACCCTGAGACGGGTGCTGTCCCACACGGCGGGCATCCGAAGCTACAGGGCGGGACGCCCCGACGTGTTCCACAGACCGCTGAGCACCGAGGAGGCGCTCGGGCTGATTCGCCACAGCGCACTCCGGTTCGAACCGGGAACCGCCTACGGCTACAGTACCCACGCCTTCGTCCTGCCGGTCGCGGCGATGGAGAGGGTGGCGAAACTTCCGTACCGCGAGATCCTCCGTCTGGGCGTGTCCCGCTGGGGCATGGATTCGTTGGATGTGGAGATCAGCACGGAGGACAAGCCGCATAGGACGGCTCTGTACTCCTCGCAGAAGGAAGGCGCGCCGGCCCGGGTTCAGAGAAGAGAGGACATCAGCTGGAAGGCAGGCGGCGGAGGACTCGAGGGAACGGCCCTGCACGTGGCGAGGTTCGGACTGGCGGTGCTCCGCGCCAAGATCGTCGGCCCCCGGGAGCGGGACGCCATGTGGACCCCTGTGCGCCTTCCCAACGGCAGCTCCACGGGCTACGGTCTGGGGTGGGCGTGCGACGGCCGGACGGCCTCGCACGCCGGAGGCCAGCAGGGTTGCTCCAGCTTTCTGCTCGTCGACCGTAGGCGCGGGGTGTCGGTCGCCGTGCTGTGCAACACGAGCGGCCTCGACGCGGGCCGCCTGGCGAGAACGCTGCAGAGGCTCTGGCTCGAGGGCAAATCCGGGCGGTCCGCCTCTTCGTCCGCGAGAAACTGAGTGCCTCGAGAAAAAAGGATCGCCTCAATCCGCAGAAGCCGTGTTACAATGATCAAAGGTTTGAGCAGACAGCTCAAAGCTTTGACCTGAGGCGGATCGATGGCGAAGGAGCGGCAGCAGCGGGAGAGGACGACGCTCTACGAGGTGGCCTCGAGGGCCGGCGTGTCTCCCTCGACGGTGTCGCTGGTCCTCGCGGGCAAGGCGGACCAGCGGCGCATCCCTCAGGCCACGCGCGAGCGGGTCTGGAGCGCGGCGGAGGAGCTGAACTACGCTCCCAACCTGCTCGTCCGATCGCTGCGTCGCGGGCGCACGCACGTCATCTCGTTCTACAGCACGTTCCGCAACCGCCGCAGGGGCGACCTTTATATGGACCGGCTGGCGTCGGCCGTGGAAACCGCTGGGGGTGAGCTCGGCTACGACGTGCTCGTGCACTGCAACTTCCGCCGGACGCCGCGGGAGACCTACCAGTTCCTGAACGGCGGGCTGGCAGACGGGCTGCTGCTGTTCGCCCCCACCGCGCAGGACCCCTTGCTGGCGCTCCTTCGGCAGAGCAACCTGCCGGTGGTGATCCTGAACGGGAACGACGAGCTGGGTCAGTACTCCTCCGCCAGCGACGACGTCGAGCAGGGGATGGACCTGGTGGTTCGAGCGCTCGTTGAGCGGGGGCACTCGTCGTTCGCCGCCATCGGATCGGTCGGCGACGACGTGCGCGACAGCGTGCCCCGCATCGAGCTGTTCCGCAAGGGGCTGGCCGAGCGCGGGATCGCGCTCGGCGACGAGCGGGTCGCATGGATCTCCTTCGATCCATCCGACGCCATGGAGAGGCTCCTGGCTCTGGCCGACCGACCGACGGCACTGTTCTGCTGGCACGACGCGGTCGCCTACCGCGTGCTGGAATGGTGCGAGGCGCATGGGGTCGCCGTTCCAAGGGATCTGTCCATCGTCGGTTACGACGGCGTCCATTGGCCCTCGACGTCGCGCCACATCTGCGCCTCGGTCGAGGTCGACCTGGACGCCATCGCCTTGGCGGCCGTGCGCCTGCTCGCCGAGGCGATCAACTCGCCGGGAGCGCCCGCCCGCCACGAGAGCATCCCCGTCCGGTTCAACGAGGGCACCACGCTCTCCACGATTTCCAACCTGCAACGGAGCAAGCCATGAAACACTCGCACAACCACCGCAACCGAGCGTTCACGCTCATCGAGCTGCTGGTCGTGATCGCGATCATCGCGATCCTCGCCGCCATTCTGTTCCCGGTGTTCGCGCAGGCGAAAATGTCTGCCAAGCGGACCCAAGATCTGTCGAACGTCAAGCAACTGAACCTCGGCGTGCAGATGTACGCCGGCGACTTCGACGACACCTACCCGTTCTGCTGGGGCTGGGACTCCGAATGGAGGCCCTGGACCGTGCAGGTGAACCCGTACGTGAAGAACTTCGACATCTACAAGTCGCCCGTGGACAACTGGGACCGCGGAGCGACCGAGCCCAGCGGCACCTTCTGCGAGGCAAACCGGCGTCCGCCGCGGCTGGCGACCTACTCGATGAACTTCACCTGGCCTGCGGACGGCTGGGGTTGGGACGCCAGCGCCCTCCAGAACCAGATGTCGCCGACGAGCAACATGGGCGGGGCCTCGACGACCAACGTCCCTTCGCCGGCGACCACGATTCTGCTGGCGCCCAGGCCGAACTGGTACCACTTCTACTGCCAGGGCTGGGCCACGGAGGTGTTCTTCAACTACGGCGAGTTCAACATGCAGGGCGGAGGCGCCACCATGTTCAACGGCGGCACCAACTACGCGTTCTGCGACGGCCACGCCAAGTACTACAAGAAGGAGGCGACGCTCCAGCCCCAGGGCAACCAGGCCGGCACGCCGCCGCCCGACCTGTGGCCGAACGACCCCGTGAACTGGCCTTGGCCCGTCGGCATGTGGGACAAGCGCCAGTAAGGTAGCAGGCGGTCATGAGGGAAGAGGTGAAGACTCCGCTGATCGTCGCGGTGATCGCGATCGTGGTGGCGGTGGTGGCCTACTTCGGTTGGAAGACCCTGTCGAGCGCCGGGAACCTCGACCAAGGTCAGGTGCAGTACACCCCGGGCAAGCCGCCTTGGGAGGAGACCGATCCCAACAAGCGCGGGCCGGGCGCTGCGCCGAGCACCACGCCGGTCGCGGGGCCGCCGACGGTGAACAACCAAGGCCAGTAAACACGACTCTCGATCATGGAAGGGATCCGGTTGCTCGGCTGGCTCGCGGTGGCGGCCGCGGGGGTCTGGGCCTTCGTCGGCAGCGAACGCGCGGCCAGCCGGCAGGCCGGTTCCGATCGGATCGTTGTGACCTATTGGGAGAAGTGGACGGGCGACGAGAAGCGCTCGATGCAGCGGGTCGTCGACGCGTTCAACGCCTCCCAAGATCGGATCGAGGTCCGGATGCTCAGCATCTCGGGCATCGCCGAGAAGACCCTGCTTGCGACGTCGGGCGGAAACCCGCCCGACGTCGCCGGCCTTTGGGCCGACCAAGTGGTGCAGTTCGCCGACGCCGGGGCGCTGGAGGACGTGACCGATCTGGCCCGGGAGTTCGGCATCTCCCGCAGCGACTACATCGACAACTACTGGAGGATGGTGGAGTACCGGGGGCGCCTGTACGCCCTTCCGACCACCCCCGGCTGCAACGCGATCTACGTGAACCGCGACCTGATGCCTCCCGAGTACGACTCGCCGGAGGAGTTTCCAAAGACGCTCTCGGAGTTCGATCGGTTCGTGGACCGGGTGAGCCGGCGCGGCCCGGACGGCAAGCTCCGCACGGTCGCGTTCCTCCCGCGCGACGGCTGGGGTCTGTGGGGCATGCCTTACCTGTTCGGGGGCGGGTTCGTGCGGGACGGACGGATCGACGTGAACGGGCCGGACGACGTGCAGGCTTGGACGTGGGTCCACTCGTTCGCCCAGCGGTTCGGCGTGAGGGAGACGCAGGCGTTCCGGAGCGGCTTCGGCAACTACTCCTCTCCCCAAAATCCGTTTCTCAGCGGCAAGCTGGCTGCGTACAGCGACGGGCCTTGGTTCGGCAACTTCATCCGGCTGTACAACCCCAAGGTGGACTGGTTCGCCGTGCCGATGCCGCACCCCGATGGGCGCCCGGACCTCGCCGGCTACACGTGGCTGAACCTGAACACCCTGATGATCCCGCGCGGAGCCAGGCACAAGCGGGAGGCGTTCGAGTTCATCGCCTTCGTCCAGCGGCAGCCGATCATGGAGCGCCTGTGCATGGACCAATGGTGCAACACGCCGCTGGCGCGCGTGTCCAGGGAGTTCCTTGAGAACCACCCGAACAAGGCGATCGCGCTGTTCGACCGGCTGGCCAGGGGCAGGCGCGCGGTGCGGCCGGTGCAAATGGGCATCGCGGGGCAGATCGGCTCCGAGGTCGGCAACGCGGTGGACCGGATGGACCTGGGTGAGGCGAGCCCCCAGCAGGCTCTGGACGAGGCCCAGAGGCGTCTCGAGGACCTCTGGGGCCGGTACCGGCGGCAGGTGCTGGGGCAATGAACAAGGGCCGCGAGCAGTGGGTGGGCGTGCTGTTCGCGATGCCCTGGATCCTCGGCTTCCTGGTGTTCCTCGCCTACCCGCTGATCTCCTCGCTCTACTACAGCTTCACCAGCTTCTCGGTGCTGCGCAAGCCGATCTGGATCGGATTGGAGAACTACCGCGAGATGCTGGGCGACGAGGTGTTCCACCTCTCGCTGAAGAACACGCTCGCGTTCACGGCGGGTTCGGTTCCTTTGGCGACGGTGGCGGCCATCCTGTTGGCCCTGTTGCTGAACACCCGGGTGAAGGGAATGGCCCTCTACCGGACCATCTTCTACATCCCTTCGCTCGTTCCGATGGTGGCGCTAGGCGTGCTGTGGCTGTGGGTGTTTAACAGCCAGTACGGGTTGCTGAACGAGAGCCTCCGTCGGCTCGGCCTGCCCGACCCCGCCTGGCTGACCGACCCCGCTCTCTCGAAGTGGACGCTCGTGATCATCTCGATCTGGGGAACGGGCAACGCCATGGTGATCTACCTGGCGGGCCTGCAGGACGTGCCCCAATCGCTCTACGAGGCCGCGGAGATGGACGGAGCCCGATGGTGGGGAAAGACTCGTCACGTCACCCTGCCGATGATCTCGCCCGTGATCCTGTTCAACGTCGTGATGGGCATCATCGGCACCTTGCAGACGTTCGCCCTGCCGTACGTGATGTTCCCAGGCGGCCAGCCCGCCAGGTCCACCTACTTCTTCTCGATGTACCTGTACGACAACGCGTTTCTGTACCAGCGCATGGGTTACGCCAGCGCCATGGGCTGGGTGATGTTCCTGATCACCTTGGCGCTCACGCTGCTGGCGCTGAAGGTTTCGGCCAAGCACGTGCACTACGAGGGATGAGATGACGAGGCGGGCGAGGGAGAATCTGCGGCAGGCGGCCACGCACGGCGTGCTGATCGCGCTGTCGCTAATTTTCCTCGCGCCGCTGCTCTGGATGGTCAGCACGGCGGTCAAGCCGCTCGACCAGACCATGGTGTCGCCCCCGGTGTGGATTCCCGAGCGACCCCAGTGGGACAACTTCTGGAAAGCCCTCAGCTACAACTCCGAGGACCTCGGTTACATCCCGTTCCTCGTCTACGGCCGGAACACGCTGTTCGTGACGGTGCTGGCGGTCATCGGCTCGGTGGTCTCCAACGCGCTCGTCGCCTACTCCTTCGCCCGTCTCAGGTGGAAGGGAAGGGACCTGCTGTTCGGCGTGACGCTGGCGACCATGATGGTGCCCGGCCCGGTGCTGATGGTGCCAACCTACGTGCTGTTCCGCGAGTTCGGCTGGATCGGCACGTTCCGGCCGCTGTGGGTTCCGGCGTTCTTCGGCGGGGCGTTCAACATCTTCCTGCTCCGACAGTTTCTAAAGACGATCCCGATGGAGCTGAGCGAGGCGGCCAGGATAGACGGGGCGTCGGAATGGCAGACTTTCCTGCGCGTGATCGTGCCTCTGGCCAAGCCCGCGCTCACAGTGGTGGCCCTGTTCACGTTCATGTGGGCCTGGAACGACTTCATGGGGCCGTTGCTCTACCTGACGGACCAGAGCACCTTCACGCTCTCGATGGGCCTGCAGTTCTTCCAGAGCCAGCACACGGGCACGCCGTGGAACCTGCTGATGGCCGCGTCGCTGATCGTCGTTCTGCCGGTGATCCTGGTGTTCCTCTTCGCGCAGAGGGTGTTCATCCAGGGGATCGCCACTACGGGAATCAAAGGGTGACCAACCGAGGAGATTGATGTTCGCAGCGCTGCTCGCCTCGCTGATCGTTGTGACTCCGCTCGAAAGCCTGGACCTTTCCCGCTGGTCGCAAGGCTGGCAACGTCCCAGCGCCCGCGCCAGCGTCACCGGCGGACCCCTGACCGTACGGGGGCGGACCTACGCCGAAGGCGTTGGCTCGCACGCACCGGCCGTGGCCACCTACCGGCTGGATGGACGGGCCCAGCGCATCCAAGGCTCGGTAGCCGTCAACGACACCGGGGGCGGTTCCGTCCGGTTCAGTCTTTGGGGCGACGGGAGGCGGCTCTGGTCGAGCGACGTGCTGCGTGCCGGTCAGGATCCCGTCCCGTTCGACGTAGGGCTGACCGGCGTGAAGGTCCTGACGCTCGCCGTCTCGGACGCCTTGGATGGAAACGGCGGAGACCACGCCGACTGGATCGGCGTCCGGATCACCCACACGGGGCCGCCTCCCCAACCCCTGCCTGCCATGAAGCCACTGACCCTGCTCCCGCAACGGACCCGTCAGACCATCGACAACTTCGCCGCATCCGACTCGTGGACCATCGAGCCGCTCATCCGCTGGCCCGAGGCCAAGCGCCGGAGCATCGCCAGACTCCTGTTCGACCGGGAGAAGGGGGCCGGACTCAGCGGGTGGCGCACCAACCTCGGCGGCGGAATCGACCACGAGACGATCACCAACCCCCTGCGCACGGTGGACACGTACGACGCCGGGGAAGGGAAGTTCGACTTCTCGCGCTGCCCCGGCCAACAGTGGTTCCTGAGGGAGGCCGCCCGGTACGGAGTGGAGCGGGTGGTCGCCTACGCGATCACCCCGCCGCGGCGGCTCACGCGCAACGGGCACCCGAACGGCACGGACGGTGACGGCACGACGAACCTGAAGCCGGGGGCCGAGGACGCCTATGCCAGGTTCTTGGTCGGCGCCTCGGAGCACTTCCTGCGGCAAGGCATCCCCATCACGCACATCAGCCCGATCAACGAGCCGGATTACGAGTGGAACGGCGTGCCCAACCCCGGCTCGCAGGAGGGCAGCCGGGCCAGCAACCCCGACATCGTACGGATCACCACGGCTTTGGCGCGGGAGATCCGCAACCGGGGCCTGCAGATTCGAGTGCTGACGCCGGAGAGCAGCACCCCGCAGAGGGTGTACCAAAAGAACTCGGGAATGGAGGCGAAGTACGGCGCCCCCTACGGTGACTACGCCGGACTCCTCAAGGCCGAAAGAGAATGGCGCCGTGAGGTGAACCCGGTGCTGGCCTACCATTCCTACGGTTCCGACGGGTTGGGCTCGATGGCCGACCTCCGTCGGCGGATGCGAGAGTCCCTCAGCGGCTTGGGCGGACTCGAGGTGTGGATGACCGAGTACTGCCAGATGGGTGGTCCCCGGGGAGAGGGGGGGTGGGGCCGCGACACCGGCATGACCCTGGCCCTGAACGTCGCGCGGCTGATGCAGATCGACCTCACGATCGCCGAGGCCAACGCTTGGCAATGGTGGCTGGCGGTGAGCGACGCCGACTACAAGGACGGGCTGATCTACGTGGACGACCTGGACGCCGAGGGCGGCGGCGACTTCTTCCCAACCAAGACACTGTGGGCCGTCGGCCAGTTCGCGCGGTTTGTCCGTCCGGGCTTCGTTCGGATCGAGACCGAGGGACCGCTCGATGACGTTACGTCGGTTTTGGCGAGCGCTTACCGCGACCCGAACACCGGCCGCTTGGTGGTGGTGCTGGTGAATCCGGAGACGCGGAGCGAGACGGTGGACCTGAGGGTCGATGGGAGCTGGCGAGCACAGGCATGGATCACCTCCGATCGTCCGGGCCACGATTTGGCACGATGGAACGAGGTCCGGGGCGTGGGAGCGTTCCGCGTGCCGTCGCGGTCGGTGGTGACGGTGGTGCTGGACCCCGCCAAACCGTAGGTCGGCAAGCCCTCTGGTGCGCCTCGCGGCGGCCGATCGGAACTCGCTTTCAACGGCCGCGCGGCGGGGGGTATCGCCACTGGCCGTAGCAGCTGGTGGCCACCCAAAGCCATCCCGTCTTCGGATGCACCCGGACGGTGTCCGCCTCGCGGCCTCCGTCCTTCTGGCCGGGGCGCAGCGGACTCCGCAGAGTCAGCACCTCCCACGTCTGTCCACCGTCGGTGGACCGGGCTACCGAGGCGCCGTGCGACCACACGTGGGCCGCCGAGCCGACGTACACCACGCCCGGCCGGTTCGGATCGACCGCCACCGACCGGACCCGATGTTGGCCAGTGACGTCGGTCGGCGTGGCGAGGACCTTTGAAGAGGATTCGTCCCACACCCAGGCGCGCAACCCGGCGACGAAGTAAAGCCGCGACCGGCGGGCGTCCCAGGCGAGGTCGGTCGCCTCGTCGGGGTGGGTGAGCAGCGTTCGCCAGGTCCTGCCGCCGTCGTCGCTGCGGACGATTCGGCAGGGCGACCCGCGCCGAACCCCGAACAGCTCTCCGGAAGGCCCATCCGCCAGCACCCCGTCGCAACCCTCCATGCGCTCCCAGCTCGCGCCTCCATCCTGCGTACGGAGGTCTCCGACGAACGCGACCAGCGGGTTCTTGCTCCATCCGAACCCTGCGTCGAGGCCACGGATCTCCAATCCTGTCGGTTTCCAGGTCTTCCCGCCATCCCGCGAGACCTTGAGCCTGCGCGGTTCGTTCCACCCTTGGGCCTCGCCCGCGCCCAACGTGCGACGGTCGATGGCGTAGCCACCGTAGGCGAAGCCTCCCCAAGGGTGTCCGCTGACGTTGGTGTACGTCCAAGTTGCGCCGCCGTCGGTGGTCAGCGCTCCGTTGTAGTCTTGGCTGGCGAAGAACACCGCGTCGGGGTCCGCGCGACTGAAAGCGAACCTGCCTCCGACCAGCAGGCACGCGTAGCCCGTGCCGGAGTAGCGCAAGGTTCGTCCCCCGTCGTCGCTCCGGGTTGGCCAGTCCCCTCCGATGCTCCACAGCACGTTCGGATCCTTCGGGTGCCACACGGCGATGCCTTGGCGCGTGTTGTCCGGCAGGAAGGCGCCGTCGCTGACCTTTGCAGACAGGAACCACGTGCCACCGCCGTCGTGGCTGACGAAGCGAGGCCAGTTCCAGTCGTTCGGTTCGGTCTCGGCCCAAAGCCAAATGCGGCGCGGGTCGGCCGGGCTCACGGCGATGTCCCGGAGTCGGTGCTCCGGCTTGAGCAGGGCTCCCAAAGCCAAGTGCGTCCAGGAGGAGCCTCCATCGTGGCTCACAGCGACCTCCCTCGGGCCGCAGACCCAGACAGAGCGGGGCCGGGACGGCACTGCCGAGACTCCGGTGACAGGCCCCCGGCGCACCCACCGGGCCTCGTTGGTCCGCGGATCGAGCAGCCCCAATCCATCCTTGGTTCCGATCCAGAGGTGGCCGTCGGCCGAAGGCTCGAGGATGGCCCCGCCCATGGACTCCGAACCGGGAAGTCGTCTCCAAGTCCTGCCCCCGTCGTCGCTGCGGTACAGTCCGGGATCGCTCGCGGCGGTTCCGTAGGACGGCCTGTCCTCGGCCACGCGGGACCAGAAGGCGAGGCGGGTGAACGCGCCGTCGCCGCGCATGGGCACGAACGCGATCTGCTTGCGAAACTCGTTGCCGGAGATCGGAGCGGGAAGCACCAGCTTCCAGGACGAGGCGCCGTCTTCGCTCAGGTACACGCCGTTGCGGTCGAAGACCGAGGTGTTGGTCGCCACGGCGAGGGCGCGCTGGGGGTTCTTCGGATCGATCGCGAGCCCCGCGGCTCCCCGACCGAGAAAGCCCACGTTCGCGGGCTCCCAGCTCTTCCCGGAGTCGTTGCTGCGGTAGATGCCTCCCACATCCACGCCGAACAGAAGGAAGGTTCCGGTCGAGTCGCAGGCGATCGCGCGGGGCCACTGCCCGCCCTCGCCTCCGCGGAACCCTTGACGGCGCAGCTCTTGGGACACCAGCGGCATCTGCACCCAGCCTTGCGGCTGGACCTGCGCCCCAACGAGCCAGAGGAGGCCGCTCCACATCGCGCCTCCATTGTTGCACGCCGGACTGCCAGGGGTCGGATCGCCGTGCGCGTTCCGAGGCCGGCGCTGGATCGTCTGAACCATGGGTCCATGACGGCGACACTCTGGAGATCCGTCGGTGTGCTGGTGGCGCTCTGCATCCGGTCGGGCGCGGCCGCCGAGGCCTTCGAGGTCGATGCAGGGCTGAGGGCAGGCTCCTGGCGACGGACGTCGTCGTTCGGCACCGAGGTCGAGGCCCGGTCGATGGAAGCCGTCGTGGTGTTCCGACTCAAGAACGTTCCTCCAGGCGCCACGAGGGTCCAGATGATCGACTGTCCCGTTCGGGACGGTGTGGTCCGATTTTCCGAGAGGGCCGTGCGAGAGTTGGCGGTGCCTCCGCCGATCGCCGTGCTCGGCGGGCACAGGGTGATCCACGTTCCGGTCTCGGGGCTGTCAGGCCTCCGCGCGGGAGAACCCAGCACACACCGCGTCTGGTTCGTGGCATTGGGCCGGGACAGCCGGGCCTCTCCGCCGGTCGTGGTTCGCTACGCCCCGCCTCGCCAAGACCCCGTCGGCCCCCACACCGTTCGGGTGCGGTTCGAGGAGTTCGAGGCGGTGAGAGCGCAGGAGGCCGGCCCGGACGAGGATGGAGACGAGCCGTACTTTCTGGCCTTCCTGCACGCCTTGGATCGGGCAGGCTCCGGATCGGGCAAGGAGGATGCCTCCGTGCGGACGGTCTGGTCCGTCGGGTCGCAGGACAGCGCGGGAGCGAATCGCGTCCGATCGGGAAGGTTCTCCCTTCGGTTCTCATCCGATGGAGCGGCCACGCCGGTTGAGGCCCCGAGCGCGGAAGAGTCAAAGGCCCGCACGTGGCTGTTCCTGACGGTTGTTTGGCTCGAGCAGGACGCCTCGCCGTCCGGCACGTCGCCGGAGATTCGCACGGCCGTGGAAGGCGCGGTGAGGGCTGGCCTCGAGAATCGCATCCGCGTGCTACGACGTGGCGGCAGTCAAATCGGGAAGGAGGCTTTCGTCGGCGCGGTGCCGTCTCAGGGCGCGGCTTGGACCGACGCTTGGCGCGCCTGGGCCGCCGTGCCCGATCCCGACGATGTTCTCGGCGTAGCCACGGTCGCCTTGTCTCTCGAGCAGCTCGTGGCTGCCGGCGACGAGGGGGTGCCCGTGCAGTTGGAGTTTCGAGGCCAAGGTGCGCACTACGTTCTACGCGGGCGGGTGCTGTACGTGTCGCCGCGGTGAGCGTGATCCCGCCGCCGTGGCGCCGCTCAGAAGCTCCGCGCTCGGTTGATCTCCGTACCTCTCCCGCGATCAGAAAGCCCGCGGTTCGCGGAGTCGCTCCCAACCAAGCTCCGCCACGCATCCCGGGCTTTCCCGTATGAAAACACTGTGTCTTTCTGGGTCTTTCATCCTATAATGGAACCAGCAGCGTGCCGTTGGTAGCCTAGCCGACCAGTCCTTTCCGGGGCGGTCTCCGAGGCGGAGCAGGGGTTCGCCGCCGAGGCAGAGCGACATCGACCCGATCGCTCTACGCTCGCAGGCTTTCGGGGAGACCGCCGGAGCCGATCCGGCTTCGGACACTTCGGAACGGTGAGGTTGGGAATCGTGAAGCGCGCGTTGTTGGTCGGCTCCCTTCTGGCCCTGGGTTGGCTGGCGTTTGGATCGTGGCAGGCGGAGAGGGCGGTCGGTCCGTTCCGGGTGGCGCCGGACGCGGCTTGGACGGAGCCGCGGGAGGGTTCGGTGTTCGGCCTCCAAGGCTGGCTGCTGGAGCGGCCGGGAACGCCAAGGCACACGCTGCACCTTGCCAGCGCGTCGGTGGCGTTCTCGGACGACAAGGACCGCCAGCGCAAGCTGACGGAGCTGGCCCGGGGGGTGGGTGAGGAGCACCCCGGCGGCTTCAAGGCGAGCACGGCCAAGCTCGCGGGGGTGGACACGGTTCTGGCCCGGTTCGTGGAAGGCGACGAGACGGTGTTCCGCTACTTCCCGTACAACGCGCAGCGGATCTTCACGGTGACGCTGGTGGTGGGCAGGGCAAACTCGGACCTGACGGACGCGGGGAAGCGGATCCTGGGCACGCTGCGGCTTCCGGACCCTCCGTACAAGGCGCCGAAGCGGGACTTCCTCTCGGGCCTGCTGGGCGCACTGGAGGGGTTCTCGAAGGAGCTGGACAAGCTCAACGACGTGCTGTCGGGCAAGCCGCCCAAGGACGCGGGGAAGCAGGGCGGCTCCGCTGGCGGCGCCGGAGCCGAACAGGGTCAGGCGACCAAGCCTCCGGTTCAAGGGGAATCCTCCACCGCCAGCAAGCCTTCCGTTCTCGGGGGATCGTCCGCCGAAGCTCCGGCGGCTACCGTGCCTTGGATCCGCGCGGAGGAAAGCGGGGCGACCACGTCGGAAGGGTTGGCGAAGGAGGATCGTATCTGGGTCCCGGCCAGCGCGGCTGCCATCGAGCGACCGGACGTTCCCGCCCAGTCGATGCCCCTCTCCCTGGACCTTCGCGAGCTGGCGCGCACCAGGCCGGACGGCGCGGCCAAGGTGGTTGCCGCCGGGCTGATGGAGATGATGGGACCCATGCCGGCGACGGACCTCGCGAAGCTCCAAGCCAAGCTGGCCCCGGCGTTGGCCGGCGCCGACGCCGAGTCCGACGAGTACCTCCTCAACCTGATCCCGCTCTTTCAGGAACAGCTCGGACTGAGGGCCGCCGCAGCCACCGCCGCGGAGGAGTTCGATGCGGCCTGGCTCGAAGCCCGCATCGCCGCCGACTTGGGGGCTGAGGAGGGCGTCCGGGAGGCGCTCGATCTCGCCGACCGGCAGCGGGACGCCCTCCAGATGCTGCACGCCCGTTCGGCGGATGTAGCGGTCAGGGCGCAGCAGTTCGCGCGGGCGCCGAACCCGGTGGCGAAGGCCGCGGCACAAGCTCAAGCTTACGAAGCCTCCGTGCAAGCCATCATGGCCGCCGTCCGGGCGGTCAAGCCCGCTGCGCCGCCGAAGGTTGAACAGACGGTGAAGTGGGACTACTCCGGGAAGGTGCCGTCGGGCTGGGTGCTGACCGAGAAGAACCACTTCGGCTTGTTGTTCGAGAAGAAGTTCGTATTGCCGGCGGAGCCCGGGCACGACACGAGGAGGTGCGGAGCGCATGTGTTCGTGAGCTGGCCCGAGAAGACGTCGGGAAACGACAAGCCCTCGACGCCCGCCGAGGCGCGGCTGATGGCGGAAGAGAAGCTGAAGAACGCACCGCACGGTTATGTGGCGTTGCCGGAGAAGCATTCAGGCGGTCTGTTCGGCGTGTCCGGCTTCTCCATCGGCGCCTTCCAAGGCACCTGCGTGGATTACGAGCTTCGACGAAACCCCGGCAGCTGGAGCGACCTCGGTTATCGGGGTTCCGGTACTGGCATCAGCGGAGAGGGCTGGGTGTTCAGCGAGGGCCATCGGATTTGGTTTCGTTACGTCGCGAACGTGGGCGCCTGCTTCGACAACTGCCAACTCAAGTGGGAGCTGGCCCAAGTGATCGCGCTGCAGCGCGAGGCCAAGGCCATCCTTTCGTCCCTCGATCCTAGAGGCACCGGGGTGTTCACGACCGTTCCCGCGGAGACCATCTCGGCCGGAGACGACGCGATCTCCCAAGTGCCGGAGTCGCTGCGGGCCACGGTCCAGATGCATACGGAGAACATCCGGTTCATCAAGGGCACCATCCAGCGGCTGGAGCAGGAGCTGGCGCAGGAAACGGACCCCCGGCGTCGCGCCGAGATCCAGTTCCAGCTGCTCCAGGCGCGATCGGACGTGATCGCGGAGGAGGACCTGATCCAGTCGGCCCTCACCGGGCAGATCGTCCGGCGGCGGACTCCGTTCGACGACTACGCCCAAGCGCGGTTCGTGGAGTCGATTCGCGAGAACCAGCAGACGATGGAGCGGTTCTCGCGCGCCCAAGCGGCCCTGCAGCGGCTGGCCGGCATGTTGCCGCCCGGAGAGGCGGAGGAGGCCCGTAGGTTCATCGATCGCCAGATCGATCGCAAGGCGATGGCGGCGATGGATTTCGAAAAGGTTCGCCAAGTGGCGGAAGCCCTGCACAACAAGGCCACGGGCTACTGGATGGCGGAGCAGGCCAAGGGCGAGGAGGGGGCCGCGTGGGCCCAGCTCAAGCTCGAGGCCGCGCAGAACCTGAAAGCCACCGCCGACAACAGCCTCCTCCTGATGTCGCTGTTCGGAGGGCGCCCTGCAGTGGCCGTCTATCAGGCCGGGACCGGGTACATGGAAGGCGGCTGGGTCGAGTCTCTGCTGCGCGGGGCCGCTTGGATGGGAACCCCGGCCTACATGGCCAGCGAAGCGGTGCGCGGCTTCACCCGGGTGGGACCGAACGGGGAGCGGGCCGGGTGGCTGGGCGCCGCGGAAAACGCCGCGACCGCGTTCGTGATCGGCAAGGCGTTCGAGTACGGCGTGGGCAAGTGCTCCCAATGGGCCAAGGGAAAGGTCGGCGGGGCTGGGTTCTCGCAGGCCGACTTGGCCGAGTTCAACCGACGACGAGCCTCGGGCGAACGAACCGCCAAAGCGTTCGTGGAGGCTCAGAAGGCATTGGAGGCCGCAGGCAAGCGGGGAGCCTCCGCGCAGGAGATCCGCCGCCTGCAAGAGCGGGCGATGCGCGCCGCCCAGGCGGTCAACGAGGATCCCCATGCGAAGAACTTCCTGAAGTACCGCGGTGACCCCGCCTCGCAGCGCGGCTACAACGCCCACATCGGCGCCACCCACGCCGAGGTGCAGGAGAAGTTCCACGAGATCATGGCCAAGCGCGGCTGGAACAGAGCCCCGATGAAGGAGTTCCGCAACGCCTCCAGCAAAGGCTCCGTGGGAATGGACTACGACATCGGCCTGGATGAGAGCCGCGTGGTCGCCCTCACCAAGGACGGCAAGCCTCAGACGCTGCGCCAGTGGCAGGCGGAGGCCCAGCAAGCCTGGGACGAGGCATATCAGCAAGTGACCGGCCGCAGCGCCAAGCGCTCGTGGGAGACGGTGACCACCAGCGCGCACGCCGAGGCCTACAAGGACCTCGAGTGGCTGTCGCGCGACAAGGAGGGCATCCGCAAGATGTGGGCGCAGCAGGCCGCCGACGTTACCCGGTACAAGAACTGGCACACGGCGGCTTCCGGCATCGACAAGCTGACCGCCCTGCAGGAGAACAGCCGCGGCACCGCCAAGGACATCGAGACCAAGCTTCTCGGACTGTTCTGGAAGACGCTCCCGAAGAACCAGGCGTCCGGGGCGGCGCTGACGGCGTCCCGCCAGAAGTGGGAGGCGATCCAGAAGGTTCTGGCGATGTTCGGCAGCAACCAGATCGACCCCGTGACGGCATCGGATCGGATCCGCCGCATCACGGGT
>FWPV01003106.1_pt1 | contig 36163 bp, 29 predicted proteins | sample 2228371 | NCBI WGS metagenome assembly FWPV01 (sample SAMEA103939776, study PRJEB20133) | metagenome | reverse complement strand
GGAGCTGGGGATGATAAATATCTTTGGTTCCTCCATTCTTCCATACTTTAGTTTTTTCTTAAAAGAAAGGGGGTGATGCCTTAAATAAATGGATGAGAGGATATGTGGTTGAGTGGATGTGGGGATTTAGTCATCTGCTATATATCCTCAGCGAAGGAGTTGTATTAAAGGTTGAAATAACTATTAATGAGAAAGGAGAAAAATTAAGATGAGGTTAATATTGTTCGCCCTGATGAGTCCAGCTTTGGTTCTTGCTGGAACAATAGAATATACTTTCCATTTTTCTGTTAACGACCTATCATTCTCTTCATATAATGGTTATGATGTCGTTACATTGAAAGGTGGAATTGGAAACAGTGAAGTGGGTAAACCGGCAATACCTTTCTATGTTGCTAATTTTGTGATTCCACCGAGCGCTGAAGTATCTGATGTCCAGATTATTTCTAAAAATGCCGAATCAATCCCAGGCATGTATAATATCTGTCCGGTACAGACACCAAGACCGATTTCAAGTAAGGAAGAACTTCCTTTTGTTGAACCCATACCCGAGGTTTATCAATCAACGAACCCTTATCCTGAGAAAGATATTGTCTCTTTCCCTTCTGGTTCAATGAGCGGTTATCGTATCGCTGGTATTTTTATAAATCCAATTAAATACATCCCGAAAGAAAAGAAACTGATTCTTACTACTGAGATTACCGTTAGAATTGAATATCAGGAAGATGTTCATACTCCGATTTCACTCACTGAAAAACAGAGAAGTGTTTTTAGTCAAGGTGTAAGGGTAATAGTCGTAAATCTTGAAGACATTGAAAGATTTTCACCGCCAGTTAAGAAAGATCCGCAACGTGCCTGTAATTATGCTATTATTACAAGTTCTGCTCTTCAATCGGCATGGCAGAGACTGGCGAATTGGAAGATAGGCGCTGGTTATACTGCGCAGGTTTTCACGACAGACTGGATCTATGCAAATTACTCAGGTTATGATAACCCCGAAAAAATAAGAAATTTCCTGAAAGACTATTTTACGAATCAGGGTCTTATTTATGCAGTCTTGGGTGGAGACAATAATATTGTTCCTGAACGCGATGCCTATACTAGTTATTATTCGCCATATTATCTTGCTTCGGATTACTATTATTCTGACCTTGATGGAACATGGGATGCCAATGGTAACCATCAGTATGGTGAAATAAGCGGTGATGGTGTGGATGGTTATTTTGATATTTATGTGGGTAGACCACCGGTTGATGATGCAACTGAGATCAACTATTTCCTGAACAAAGATTCCATTTACATATACAATACACCTTCAAGCTATATTCAAAAAATCTTACTTCCTTCTGTAATGCTTTTTTCACAGTATAACTATCATGGTCGGGTAGTTAATGATGCCATTGGCAGCAAATTTCCAGGTTGGACTGTTACAAAACTTGAAGACCAGGTCGCTCCTGCCACAAGAAATGCATTCAACCAGAACTATAATCTAATGCACATTGCTGCTCATGGTGATCAAAATGGAACTTATACCCAGTCGGGTTCGCCTGTTTTTACGACATCAGATATTTCTTATCTAACAAATACGATGCCTACAATTATGAATTCCATTGCCTGTTATTCAGGTGATTTTGATGACTACAATGATTGCTTTGCCGAGGCTCTGGTAACTTCTCAGTACGGATGTGTTGCCACAATAATGAATTCACGATATGGCTGGGGCACTCCGCCCAGTATGGGACCGTCAGAACAAATGGATACATGTTTCTTTTCAGTAGTATTGAAAGATACATTCCGCCTCGGAATCCTACACGGTGCAACAAAGAATCACTATCGTAATGTTATCTGGAATGCAAGCCAGCCGGTCTGGCATTACTGCGGAGTGGAATTGAATCTTTTTGGGGATCCTGAAATGAGTGTTCGTCTTACTTCTGCGAATGCACCTTATGTGTACATAGCCAGTCGGACTCTTAATGATCAGGGCGGAAATGGTGTATGGGATCCTGGTGAGTATGCAGAATTGATTACCACACTTGCCAACGGCGGAAGTCTCAATGCAAATAATGTGCAAGCTGTATTAAGAAAAACTACCAATGGACAGTATGTTACTATTTCTGATTCAATTTCTTCTTTTGGTAATATCCCAGCAGGTAGTTCAGCAAATAATACTTCAGATCCGTTTAAAATGACTGCAAGTTCAACAACTCCTGTCGGCACTGAAATTGGTTTTACATTACATATTACTGCTGATGGTGGTTATAGTTGGGACCATTCATTCATACTGGTTGTTGGTGTTCAGGGACTTGATTATGTCACCCATGATTGCGGCAATTGTAAACTGACTGTTACCCGTTATGGCGCCATCGGATTCATGGGTTCAAATCAACTCCAGGGTTCGGGTTTCGTGTATCCTGTATCCGGTTCAAATCACCTATTCTATGGTGCCTTTGCTACGGGTAATAGTTCCAGTTATGTGGTTGACCGTTATTATGAATCAGCGTCAGGTGATGATGCTGACTGGAACACCACGACTGCGCCAGATGGCAAGTGTCGAATGCTTGAGCCCGGTCCGAATAACATTGATGAGTATGCGACTGCAAAGTATGATGATTCGGGTCATCCATCACCAAAAGGTCTTTTGTGTGAGCAGTATTCCTGGGCATGGGATGATGCGACTGCGAACGATTTTGTGATTATGAAGTTTGTGTTGACGAATAATGGTAGCACGACATTGAGCAACTTGTATTCTGCGGTGTTCATGGATTGGGATATTACGACTTCGTATAATTCCAATTATGGTAATTCAGAGACCGCGCGTAATCTGACCTATATGTATTATAGTGCTTCATATCCTTATGTTGGTGTGGCGATTCTGGATCCGCCGCGTTCAACGCCGGCGCGTAATCTTGCGATTATTGACAATCCGACCTATGTTTACCCCAGTGGTGGATTGCCTGATGCGACGCAGATTCAGTTTATGGATGGGACTATCCAGAATCCGTCAGGGACGAGTGCGAATGATTGGTCAACCTGTAATTCAACGGGTCCGTTTAGCCTGGCGCCGGGTCAGTCATTTGTGAATGCTTATGCGATACTTGGTGGTACGAATCTTGCAGATTTGCAGGCGAATGCAGATACTGCATATAACCGCTACTGGAACTGGACCGGAATAAGAGAACAGAAACGTCAGGCAGTGAAGTCTCAGTTTGAGATTTGTCCTGTGATATCTGGTGGTAGATTCAATCTTGAGTATAACAACTTTAACGGTGATTTGCGATTGACGGTCTATGATGTGAATGGACGCAAAGTAATGGAGAGAAAGTGGCAGAATCTAAAGGCGAACGGTAGTTTAAAAGTTGACCTATCGGGATTCGCAAACGGTGTGTATTTTGTGCAAATGGATTCAAAATCGGCTTCGCAAACAACAATTCAGAAGATAATTCTGGTAAGGTAATTGGATCCTCTCACCTCCGGTTCTTTGCCCTCTTCCTGCTACAGTGGGGAGAGGGCAAAGGTGAGGGGTAATTATGGGACTCTGCCAGCACTTGAAAAGTTACCCCTTTTTCTCAGGCTGTTGACTTCTAATCTATTCTGCGTATAATATCAGACTGGAGGCATAATGAGACGAATGATTTGGTTGGCTGCGGTTATTTTTTTTATCCTAACCTGCGGGGCTGATGAAATACTTTTGACAGTCGGTGACGAAGAGATAAGTGTTAAGGAGCTGAATGAATTTTATCAATTTTTGCCCAGTGATGATTCTGTTCGCAGGGCTAAGATTATTGATGATTTCATAGACCAACAACTCGCCATAAGAGAGGCGATTAGCCTTGGTTATGGTGAAGATCCGGTTGTTAAGGCAGCAATGGAGACTAACCGCAGAGATATCATTATTCGCGGTTATTACCAGGCGAAGGTGCTCAGCAAGGTAAAAATAAAAGAAAGTGAGATAAGAAAACTCTATCAACAATTGACAAATCAATACCACCTTGCTCAAATTGTTGTCTCAAGTGATTCATTGGTACACCTGATTGAGAAGGAGCTAAAAAAGGGTACTCCTTTTGAATCACTATTGGTTTTTTCAATTGATACCTTAAGTCCAAATGGAGATATTGGTAATTTTTCTGAACTGTCAATTCCACCTGAGATTTTGAATGTATTAAAGAAAACAAAACAGGGCAGGGTTACTCCAGCGACAAAGCTGGGTGACTATACATATTTTCTTAAAGTAATTGAACACAAAAAAGCAGAGACGCCAAAATATGAGGAAATTAAGGAAGAAATTAAAAACAGTTTGATGCGTGAAAAGGCAATGGCAGAAGGTGAGAAGTTTGTCGATAATCTGTTGAAAGAGGCGAAGGTAGAATATAATCAGGAAGGGCTTGATCTACTAAAAAATCCTGAATCCACACTTACTGAAAGTGAGTTGAATACATGGGTTGTGAAGAAATATGATACAAGTTTTGTAAAGGTCAAAGTTTTGATTGGTGCAGTGCAATCTCAATTGAAAAAAGCACCACATCTTGATCCAAAGTTTTTGATTGAAAGGGAGTTGATACCGGATTTAGTTTATGACAGAGCATTGAAGTATCGAGCCGAAAATTACCCGGAAATAAAAAAGAGTCTTAAGAAAGCCCTTAATTCACTTATTTATCAAAAATACTACTCAGATAATGTTCATGAAAAAGTGCAGGTAGATTCTCAATCTGTTGCTGATTATTTCAAACAGAATAAAGCCCAATATCCTGAAAAGAAATTGAGCGATGTGTATAATCAAATTTATTTAAAACTGCGTGATGAACAGATCAGTCAATTAAGAAATAACCTGTTCGCAAGACTGAGGGAAAAATATGTTCCAAAAATAGATGAAAAAGTGCTTGCAAAAGTACTGAAAGGGGAGACAAAATGAAGATACTGGCAGGATTCATTAAAAAAGATATGATGCCTGGAGTCATTGCTATTGCCGTATTATTTGTCATGATTTTTGTATCAGGGGCTTGCACAAAAAAGGAAAAGAATGTTCTGGTTAGAGTGGATGGTTCTTCTCTAACTGTTGAGGAATTTCAGAAATATATCCCGGAATCTGAATACAAAAATCTTCCTGATGAGACAATCACTGAAATACTGAATAACTGGACAAACCAGGAAATCCTTTACCTTGAAGCAAAGAAAAAGGGCATTGATAAAGAAGATTCAGTTATGTTACTTATTGAACAGTATACGAAGAATTTGATGGCAATGGCGTTAATTAGACGTTCTTTCGGTTCCACCACTGTGAGCGAATTAGAAATAACCAATTATTTTACCGCCCATCAAGAAGAATTCATGTACGCAGTCAAACTTGCTCAGATTGTACTTCCCAGTTATGAGGCAGCAATGGTTGCTTACAATGAAATCAAAGCCGGTGCTGATTTTATGAAACTTGCTCGTGAGCGTTCGCTAACACGTATTGAAAATCCTGATAACCCAAGCATTGTGACTGAATATCTTCCGCGAGGCAGAATTGGTGATTTCGCCACCGAGGAAATAATTTTTAATCTCAAGATTAATGAAGTTTCTGAACCGATTAAATACATTCAGGGAACTTATTTGATAGTAAAGGTGATTGATAAGAAGAAGATCGTCTCTAAGGTTGATTTGACTGATGAACTGAAGGGGCAGATATACAATTATCTGATTGCCCGTAAATATCAGGAATTCTTTAATAAATTTCTGGACAGTTTGAGGTCCTGTTATAAAGTTACCACCGACCTGGAGTTGTTGAAAAAATGAATTTGGTCGTCCTGTTTTTTTTTGCTACACTCGCTGACAGAATTGTTGCGGTTGTTGGTGATGACATAATCCTTGAGAGTGAGGTAAATGAAATATATTCATTTATCTCTGCTAACCCGAGTGCGCGGGGAACTTATGAGAATCTTGAGGAGTTGCGCACCAGCATAATATCTGGACTGATATCAAGAAAATTATTGCTGGTTCAAGCAGAAAAGGAATCAATTTCTGTTTCACGCGATGAAATAACAAAACTATCTCGGGAACGGCTTGAAAGCGTAAAAAAGAGATTCCCATCTGAAGTGGATTTTTATCGAGCACTTGAAGAACAGGGTATAACCCTTGATGATTTGAGAAGGAATTACGAGGATAGTATAAAAACAGAATTGATAATGCAGCGCATTGTTCAAAAGAAGCTTGCATCAAGAATAATGATTTCGCCGACCAGTGTAAAAAAGTTTTATGAAGATAACAAAGACTCGATTGCAATTGTTCCCGGTAGAGTAAAACTGGCGCATATCCTGATAACCATAAGACCTAATGAGGATTCTCTAAAAGCTGGTTTTCAAAGAGCCGTGGAAGTGTATAAGCTATTGCTTTCCGGAGCTGATTTTGCAACCGTTGCAAGGGAATTTTCTGAGGACGAAAATTCTCGTAAGAATGGAGGAATGTTAGGACGTATCAAAAAGGGTGAGATCCTTGAGGAATTTGAAAGGGCAGTATTTGCATTAAAACCAGGAGTATTATCGCAACCATTTCCAACAAGGCTGGGTTATCACATTGTTGAAGTGTTGAACAAGGGCAGTGATTGGGTATTGGCAAGACAGATTTTAATTAAGGTGTTACCTACAAAGGCTGATACTTTGAAATGTGAAAGAATTGGTGAGCAGATTCGTCGCTTGGTTGACCAGGGTGCAAGTTTTGATAGCCTTGCAAAGGTTTACTCAGTTGTTCCTGAAACAGACCTCGGTGAGTTCTTTATTCGTCAATTTACACCCCCTTATGACACAATAATTGATGGACTTGAACAGGGTGAGGTCAGCAGACCGATTCTTACACCTGAGGGTTACCATGTTTTATTTGTTCGGGAAAAGATACCAGAAAAGACATTGAACTTTGAGGAAATGAGAGAGCAGATTTATCAATATCTATACTGGCAGGAAATGCAAAATCTATATAGCAGTTACATTGCAGAGATAGAAAGTCGTATCTTCATTGAAATCTTTACCACTAATTAGTTTGTTTTTGATCGTATAACAATTTTTTTTCATACAATAATACTGTAGACGACAGCGTAACACCATTATCTCTTTCTTTGTGCCGCTTATATCCCTTCACTATTAATTTTTGATAGTAACTGCATCAATTTGTAAATACTCAGATTATGACATAAAAAACTCACGAAATTTCATTGGTTTTTTTGTTTATATACCCTATTTTCCCCCTTGACAAAATGCAAATAATATGTAAAATGGGGTGAAATGGGGAAAAATGGGGAATATTAGATTCAGGGGTTTTTATCAGCATATTCTGGATAGCCGAAAGCGAGTTGCCATACCAAGCCATTTTCGAAATGTTCTCATGGCTGAATCTGAAGGTAAACTTGTGATGACACCGGGTTATGATGGTGAGATTGCTGTCTATGCATTGAAGACATGGCAGGATTTTGAAGATAAGGAGTTGTTATCATTATCAATGGACCGTGTCCAGGCAAGAAGGTATCGCAGACATTTCACATTTGGCATCAAAGAAGACCATCTTGATGCTCAGGGTAGAATTTTGATTCCTGATTTTCTCCTTGAGTATTCTGGAATAACCAAAGAGGTCATTATCGTTGGTGAAATTGATTATTTTACTCTTTGGGCTCCGGATAACTATAATAAGTTAAAAGAACAAATCAGCAAGCATTATTTAGAAGATGCTGAAACGATTGAGCAACTAAGGAGGTATAATGAAAATCCAGGTCGTTGAAGCAATAAAAAATAAAAAGGTCTCTTTTTTTCTCCCCAGCGGTGAAATCAATGAAAGGGAGTTTGAGACTATCGCAGGAAAACTGAGGGGGATGCTTGAATCAGGTGATTTCAATATCATAATTGACCTCTCAAGAGTTACCCACATCAATTACAAAATCGTCGGAGAACTGATTGAGTTTCAAAAGAAGTTCAAGGAATTCGGTGGCGATATAAAACTCGTCAATGTCTCACCTTATCTCTACAACATCCTGAGGCTATACGGTTTTTATCCATTTGAGATATATCCGTCGCGTCGCGCCGCATTAAAGAGTTTTCAATAGTTCTGATTTGAGTGAATTTCACGAATCAGTTTTGGCTAATGAGGTAATCTACTGGATGAATCTGAGAGAAGATGGTTTGTATTGTGATTGCACCCTGGGTGGTGGAGGTCATTTGCTTATGATGCTTCAGAAGACAACAAAAGCAAGGTTTATCGCTATTGACTGTGATCCTGAAGCATTGGATTATACGTCCAGACAACTTTCATCTTACAAAGAAAGGGTAATACTCATTCAGGCAAATTTTGCAAAACTGGATTCAATTCTTAATAAACTCGGGATTACGAATCTTGATGGTGTGTTATTTGACCTGGGAGTTTCTTTACATCAACTTTCAAGTCCCGAACGTGGTTTCAGTTTCAACAGCAATGGGGAATTACTAATGCAGATGTCGCCTGAGGTGTTGCCTTTATACGAGAAACTTAAATATTCAAATATTGACGAAATTTACACAGTTCTCAGGGCATATGGCGATGTGCCAAGAGCACGAAGTATTGCTCGGTTGATATTCAAAAATCGGACTACAATAAGGACAACCTTTGATCTGAAACGAATTGTTGAAAAAGTTTACCATGGCAGGTTTTTGAAAAAAAATCTGCAGCGGGTTTTTCAAGCGTTTCGCATCTGGGTAAATGATGAGTTAAACAATCTTCAACAGGGATTGAATAAGGCAATTATACATTTGGTACCTTTCGGCAGAGTTGTTGTCATTTCCTATCATTCTGGTGAAGACCGTATTGTAAAAAATACCTTTAGAGAATTGGAACGACAGGGCATGATAAAACGATTGAACAAGAAGGTAATAAAACCTTCGCCATCAGAAATTGCTTTCAATCCTCGTTCAAGAAGTGCGCGCATGCGGGTTGCAGAAAAATGCGTGTGATATTGTTCATTCTTGCAATTCTGATTTATTTATTCGGAGTCGTATATGTTGAGAGTGAGCTTGTAAAAGTTAATATAAGAAAGGTAAATTTGAAAAATCAAATACAGGAATTGAGAAATGAAAGAGCCAGACTTCAGACACAGATTACTGACATTTCAAATCTCGCAAGAATAGAAAATGAAGCAAAAAAACGCGGTTTTGTATTTCCCAGAAAAGAAGACATTTTGGGGGTCATTGAATGAAGAGAATAAGGTTATTCAATGGATTGATATTCTTTGTTTCATGCATTTTCTTTTGCTATATTTTCTTCATTCAGTGCATAAAGTTCAGGCACTACCAAAATGTATCTCGGCAGGAACACCAGAAAAGAATTATTCTTTGCGGAACACGTGGAAATATTTACGACCGCAATGGATTGCCACTGGCGGTCTCAGAGCCCTGTTTCTCAATATTCTGCACGCCTGTCTATTCGATCAATAAATCAAAACTTATGCATGGTCTTGCAGAAATTTCAGAAAGACCTCTAAGCGAAATAAAGGAACTGGTGGAAAGGAATAAATTCTTCTGGGTTGAGAGAAAGGTATCTGCGCATAAGAAAGACGAATATCTGGAATTAAACGACCCAAGCATTGGTTTTACACATGATGTCAGTCGCATTTATACCATGCCCAAAATATTCGGTAGTGTGCTTGGTAAATGCAGTATTGATAACCGTGGGCTGGAGGGGCTGGAACTTCTATTTGATAATGTGCTTACAGGTAAATCAGGGTTTGTTGTCTATCAGAAAGAACCTAATGGTGATGTTTTTCCGTACTACAAATATCCGGAAAAAGAGCCCAGACCAGGACAAGACCTCTACCTGACAATCGATCTTCAGTTGCAAACAATTCTCTATTCAAACCTTGAAGAGTGTATGAAGCAAGAAAATGCGAGGACCGCCTCAGGGTTGATTGTCAATCCAAAGACGGGAGAAATTCTTGCTCTTGTGAATATCCTGGAGAATGGAAATCAGCGCAATTTTGTTGTTTGTGATGAATTTGAACCCGGTTCGACATTCAAACTTATGGGACTGGTATACGCCTTGCAAAACGGTATTAAGGAAAATGATAGATTTGATACTTATGGTGGAAAGATCAGGATAAATGGTCATACAATACACGACAACAGGGACCTTGGAAAATTAACCCTGCGGCAGGCAATTGCTCATTCAAGTAATGTTGTTATGGCAGAACTTTCAAGAAGATTTGATGTCAGGGAATTTCTATTATTTATCAAGGATTTCGGGTTTACCCAGCCTACAGGTCTTGAATTACCTGGAGAAGCCCGTGGTAGATTAATGCGTGAAAAAAATCTTAATGAGATAGAATTTGCTACTCTTCTGTTCGGGCAGGGAATGACATGTAGTTTTCTGCAGTTGACATTTGCCTATCAAGCCATTGCTAATAGGGGGATTTTAAATAAACCAATTATTGTTTCCAAGATCATGGAAAAGAACCGTGTGATTTACCAGGCAAGACCCTTGAGAATCCGTCGGGTGATAGATAGTGATATTGCCCAGCGTGTTACTGATATTTTGTGCGGTGTTGTTGAAGAAGGTAGTGGTATTGGAGCAAAGATTGAGGGCATGAGAGTTGCAGGAAAGACTGGCACTGCTCAAAAAGCTGTTGACGGAAAGTATTCGGGTTCGGCGGTAATTACTACATTCATCGGTTATTTTCCGGCAGAGGATCCTGAATACCTCATTGCACTGCTTATTGACGAACCAAAAAAGGGTTTATGGGCGAGTAATATAGTCGCGCCACTATTCAAGAAGATTGCTCAAAGTGTTTGTCAGGCAACCAGTCTTCAATATGCGGTTAAGTGAACTAATAGCTGGCTTGAACTGCCGGGTTTATAATTTTAGGGATGTTAGTATTGAGTCACTGGAATTTGATTCACGGAATGTAAAACCGGGTACGCTGTTTATTGCTCTTGCCGGAAACAAATATGATGGACATGATTTTGTGAAATCTGCAGAAAAAATGGGTGCCTCCGCTGTTGCCGTGCAAAGAAAAGTTGACTGCATGTTACCACAGGTTGTGTTCAATGATACACGGGAAATCCTTGGTAAGCTCGCAAGAAATTTTTATGGTATGTTTCCTGATTTGAAAATTATTGGTATAACCGGTACCAACGGTAAAACAACAACTTCGTTCCTGTTGCACTCAATATTGCAGAAGGCAGGATTAAATCCGGGTCTGATTGGAACAATTTATTATTGGGGGAAGAACAAAATAAAGGCAAGCAGGACCACACCAGAAAGTCTGGATATTTTTAAGCTGGTCAATTCCTTTTATACTGAGGGAATCCGGAGTATTGTCATGGAGGTTTCATCCCATGCACTTGCTTTAAAGAGGGTAGAGGAACTGGCTTTTGAAGTTGCAATATTCATGAATCTCTCGCAGGATCATCTTGATTTCCATGGCACTCTCAATGAATACAAATTAGCCAAAATGCATTTATTTGATCTTCTGGCAGAAGGTGGTTTCGCGATTGTCAATATTGATGATCCGGTCGGTGTTGAAATAAAAGAATCGGGTACAGTTGGCAATGTTTTGACATTTGGGTTGACTCCTGATGCAGATATACGCGGAGAAATTGAGGATAATTCAAATTTGGATTTAAGAATGAAAATCATTTTTCAAAATTACGAGTTTTCAGTTGGTTCACACTTGAAAGGAAAATTCAATTGCTACAATATCCTTGCGGCGGCAGCCACGGGAATAGCACTGGGCATAGATCAAGAGACTATCAGGGCAGGCATAGAGAATCTTAAAGGAGTTAGGGGGAGAATGGAGCATATCTGCAATAATATTTATGTTGACTTTGCTCATACTCCTGAGGCACTATCAACTGTACTATCAACACTGCGTAAATATGCGAGGGGAAAATTGGTCGTTATTTTTGGATGCGGTGGTGATCGGGATAGGGACAAACGAGCAAAGATGGGAAGAATTGCAAGCGAAATCGCAGATTTTGTGATTGTTACTTCAGATAACCCTCGCAGCGAAGATCCCGAGAAAATCATTCATGAGATTGTAAGTGGAATAAAGAACAATAATTATACAACAGAAATTGATCGTGAGAAGGCAATCCAGCTGGGAATCAGTATGAAAAAGGATGAAGATATTCTATTGATTGCGGGCAAGGGTCATGAAGAGTATCAGATCATTGGCGATAAAATCATTCCTTTTGATGACCGGATGATTGTTCGCAAGTTGACTGGTCAATAGGATTTATGTATCGGGAAATAATGTTGAGTAAAGCGATTAAAATTATGAAGGGCAAGACCAATATTAACGGTTGTGATATGATACGGGGTATCAGTATTGATACCAGAACTTTGATGCCGGGTGAGCTTTTTTTCGCACTAAAGGGTCAAAACACTGATGGACACAAATATGTTGGTGATGCAATGAAAAAAGGAGCCATTGGCGCAGTTGTTCATGATGCTACAAATATTTCCGGTGAAATAGTTGTTGAAGATACTCTACATGCCCTTGGTGAACTTGCTCACTACTATCAAAGTATGTTTAGACCAAGAATTATTGCCATTACCGGCACAAACGGTAAGACCACTGTGAAGAATTTGATTGCTACCATATTAAGATTAAAATACAATGTTCTTTTTACAAAAAAAAGTTTCAATTCTTTGATTGGTATGCCCCTTACCATTTTTGAAGTATCAGGTGATGAAGATTATGTTGTCCTGGAAATGGGTACAAGTAATCCCGGGGAGATAAAGAGGCTTTGCGAAATCGCCCGTCCTTTCATTGGTATTATTACCAATATTGGTCCAGGACATCTTGAAAAATTGGGTTCAATTGATGGTGTGCTGAATGAGAAAAAGGCATTACTTGAATCCCTGCCTTCAGATGGCATTGGTTTTCTCGGTGTTGATATTAATACCAGAATCAGATGCAATAATATCATTAGATTTTCTTTTAATGGTCTTGAAACAGCAAGAATAGACGAAAATGGTTCGTCTTTTGTTTATAACGGGGAAGAATATTTCACCCCACTACTGGGTATGAGCAATATCCGTAACTGTATCATTGCACTTACGGTTACTGAAAAACTCGGGATAACTGCAGCAGAGCAACAAACCGCATTGAAAATGGTAAAACCAGAGCCTGGTCGAATGGAACCAGTCAGACATAACGGGTTGTTGATAATCAATGATACCTACAATGCTAATCCGAACTCAGTCAAGTCTGCAATAGAATTTATTTCAAATTTGAAACGCAGAAAAATTGTTATTCTTGGAGATATGCTGGAACTTGGTTCAAAATCAGAGCAATACCATCGTGATGTTGGTGAATATGTCCGGGTAAACTGTCAGCATTTATTCACATTTGGCGATAATGCACGGCTATATGGAGGTCGTCATTTTGAAAGCAAGGAGGAACTGGTAAGAGAAGTTTGTCGCTATGTTAATGGTGATGAAGTAATTCTTGTGAAGGCATCAAGGGCAATGAGGTTTGAGGAGATTGTTAGGAAATTACTGAGGAGACTATAAATGTTATATCTGTTGCTATATCCGCTTAAAGACCTTTTTGGTCCTTTTAGATTATTCGGATATATTACATTCCGTGCCGCCTACGCCACAATATTTGCGATTTTAATCGTCCTGGTATTTGGAAAATGGTTTACAGATTTCTTAAAGAAGAAATCCATTACCCAGAAGATCAGAGATGAGGTTCCCAGAAATCACCTGAAAAAGGAAGGAACACCATCCATGGGTGGGGTCTTAATTCTTGTAGCATTGCTTATTTCAACTTTACTATTTGCTGATCTGGAAAATTCGAATATTATCATTCTTATTATTGCCACATGCTATTTTGGTTGCCTTGGATTCGTTGACGACTACATAAAAATCTTCAGGAATAAACCGCGAGGTTTGTCAATAAAAGCCAAACTTATTTTTCAGAGCCTTTTTGGTATTGCACTGGGACTGTATCTCTATTTCTACGGTCCGGAAGATTATGCAACCAAGACTAATTTGATGTTCTTCAAAAACTATGTTATAGATTTCAGGATACTATATCCACTATTTGTGCTTTTTGTCACGGTCGGTGCTTGCAATGGTGTCAATCTAACAGATGGACTTGATGGACTTGCGATTGGTTTACTGGGAATTAGCGCGCTGGCATATGCGGCGCTATCCTATGCGAGTGGTCATAGTGGAATAAGTCATTACTTGAATATCATTTTCGTCAAAAATGGTGGGGAGGTGACAGTTTTCTGCATGGCATTGGTGGGTGCCGGATTGGGATTTCTATGGTTTAATGCCTACCCGGCACAGATCTTTATGGGTGATACAGGCTCATTGAGCCTTGGTGCAATAATAGGGACTGTGGCAATTTTGATAAAACATGAGTTCCTTCTGATTCTTATTGGTGGCGTTTTCGTAATTGAGGTTGTTTCTGTGATTCTCCAGGTGATATACTTTCGTCGTACAAAAGGTAGAAGATTGTTTTTAATGGCACCACTTCATCATCATTTTGAGTTAAAGGGCTTGGCTGAACCTAAGATTGTTGTTCGTTTCTGGATTATCGGGTTGATTCTGTTAATGGTTGCATTATCAACACTTAAAATAAGATGAAGGTATTGCTGCTTGGTATTGGACGCGCGAATATTTCTGTTGCCAGATATCTGATTAAAAGGGGTGATAGTGTTTACCTTTACGATGAACACAAAGAAGCACTCAGTGATGAAGCGAAAACTCTGATGGCAAAGGGCGATATCCATGATTACAAAGATATGCATTATGATCTGGTAGTAAGTTCACCAGGATTTAGCGAAACAAATCCGATTATTCAACACTTGCGTGGGCAGGGCATGGATGTCATTGATGAAACTGAATTCACATACCAGGTCTTGAACAACCCGAAGGTTATTGCTGTTACCGGGACAAATGGTAAAAGTACAACAGTTGGATTAATTTCTGCAATTCTTACTGCAAGCGGTATAAAGAATTTTATGGGTGGCAATATTGCACCAGGACAACCATTTTCTGCCACTCTGTTTCAGGAGCGATATGCCTATTATGTCCTTGAAATGTCATCATTTCAGCTGGTTCGTATCAGAAAATTCCGTCCCTTTATCGCAGTATTAACAAATATTACTGTTGACCATTTGAACTGGCACCGCAATTTCAACGACTATATCAATGCCAAGAGTCAGATTTTCAGAAATCAGATTGCTGAAGACTTTGCCGTATTAAACCAGGATGACGAAAATACTCAGAAAATTCTTGATTTGGTTCATGCTCGAATAATTTTTTTTGGTATCAATTCTCATCAGGGTGCATGGTTAAATGGTATGCTAAATTTTCAGGAAGAAAGAATTATGACGGTTGGTGAACTACCTCTGGCAGGTGCACACAATCAACTAAATGCGCTTGCTGCGATCGCCGTCGCAAAAGTACTCAATATCAGCAATCACTGTATTAGAGAAGGTTTAAAAAACTTTAAATCTTTGCCGCATCGGCTTGAAGAAGTTGCAGTAATTGATGGTATCCGTTATATTAACAACTCAATGAGTACAAACGAAGCATCAGCCATCGCATCGTTTCGTGCAATATCAGGAAATAAGATTGTGATCATTGGTGGTAGAGAAAAAGGTGACCATTGTGAAAAATATCTTGCACTTTTAGTGAAAGAGGCAAAAGGTATTGTGATTTTGGGAGAAAATGCGGAATCAATAGCCCGTGTATTGGAGAATTGGCATTACCAAAATTATGAGATTGCACAGGATATGCATGATGCAGTAATCAGGGCGAGAAAGTTTGCTGAAAAGGGCGATATTATTATGTTAAATCCGGGGTTTGCCTCCTTTGGTCATTTTCGTGATTTTCAAGAGAGAGGAGAAGCATTCAAAAATGCTATCATCTAACATTGATGGGAAATACATGATAACTATCCTTGTGCTACTGATACTTGGAATGCTATTTGTATTTTCATCTTCTTATTACCAGGCGATGCGTGAGGGAGAAAGTTCCTTGTATTATCTTTTTGGTCATGTGAAAAGAGTACTCATTGCTATTGTATTCTTCTTCCTGGGGCTTTTTATTCCATATGAAAAGATGAGAAAACTGATCTTGCCGTTATTTATCGCCCTTCTAATTATACTGATTGCAACGATTTTTTTGGGACGGATTCAATATGGTGCGAGGCGTAGTTTACTGGTTGCTTCGTTTGGTGTACAAATTTCTGAATTTGTGCGCGTTTGGATTGTATTATTTCTTGCTAACTTCTTCGTCAACCATCCAGATACAGCAAGCAACCGGATGGGTGTCTTTGTTGCAATTTTGCTTCCAATGGTGTTGATTGTTCTTGTTGCTGCGCAACCTTCAATATCGGTTGCGATTATTTCATTTTTTGCACTTATTAGTATGTTGATATACGGTGAGGTAAAACTCAGGTTCTTATTGCCTATTCTGGTTATTGGTGTAATTCTATTCACTCTTGCAATTGTTGTGTTTCCACATGTGCGAATGCGCTTGTTGAGTTTTGCTACGCATCCAACATACCAGGTTCAGCAGTCACTAATCGCAATTGGTGGTGGTGGCATATTGGGTAGAGGACTTGGTGCAGGAATTCAAAAGTTTCTCTTTCTGCCGCGCATTCATAATGACTTTATTTTTGCTCATATTGCTGAGGAACTCGGTTTTGTTGGCAGTTTGATAATTTTTGTTCTGTACTGGGAGATTTTCTTGCGCGGGTTATCAATTGCCCAGGCGGTCAGTGATGAATTTGGCCGTCTTGTTGTATATGGCTTGAATATGACAATATTTGTAATCTTCCTCATACATGTTGGTGTGAGTATCGGATTACTACCTCCTACTGGAATACCTCTACCATTTATCTCTTACGGCGGATGGTCGCTCTGTGCCAATCTATTTGCTACAGGTTTAATACTGCAGATTTCAAGACTCAGGTGATACAATGAGTAATCTATTGATAATTATTTCTGGTATCGGAACTGGGGGCCACTATTTTCCTGCCCTCGTTGTCGCCAGAGAGTTCGTGAAAGCGAAACAAGAAGTGATTTTTCTTGCAAGGCGTGGTTTCCCTGAAGAAGAAATGGCAAAAAAGAACAATTTGAAAGTCTTTTACATAGATCCAAAACCATATTACGGAAAGGCATTTATTAGTAAAGTGCTTGCTTTGTACAAGGTAATTGAGTCAGTTATGAGACTGAACCCGCTTGTCAAGAACTGTATTGGTATTTCATTTGGTGGTTTTGGTTCACTACCTCTGATTGTATCCTGTATAGTACATCGTAAGCCATTTTACCTTTTTGAACCCAATAGAATTCCTGGTAAAACGACCAGAATATTTGCACCTTATGCCCGAAGGGTATTTTTTGGTATGCCCTGCGAGGTTATGTTAAAATGTAACCAGGTTGTTACCGGGATTCCCGTGAGAAAAGAATTCAAAGAGATGTTTAATTATCAAAAATGCAATGATATAAAAACCATACTATTTATGGGTGGAAGTCAGGGTGCAAAGCGGTTGAATGAGTATGCTATAAGATTGCAGAAGATCCTGCCTCGCGATTACAGAATCGTAGTAATTAGCGGTAAAAGGGATTTTGAATGGGTGGATAAAGAGAAGGATGAGCGCACAATTGTAATACCATTTACAGAAACACCCTGGAAGATTATTGCCGAAGCGGATGTTGTAATTTCTCGTGCTGGTGCTCTCAGTGGCTATGAATTGCTCGTGATGGAAAAACCAGTGCTTTTTGTACCTTTTCCATACGCAGTTGATAACCATCAATACCACAATGCCCAATTTTTTGCCCGGCTACCTAATGTCAGAATGGAATTGGAGGAGAATCTTGATGAACATATTCTGCTGAAAAGAATCATGGAGTTGTTACATGCCAGGGTCCCCGATCATACCGCGAAAGAATTCATTAATCTGGGTGCAGAAACACAGATTGTTGATACTGTCATTGCTGAGGAATTATGAAAAAAATGCTTGGGCAAACCGGCAAAATTCACTTTGTTGGTATCGGTGGTATAGGAATGAGCGGGCTGGCACTGATTTTCAACAATCTGGGCTTCAAGGTATCTGGTTCTGACATCAAGAAGTCATCGATCACTGATAAGTTAAGAAAAGTTGGTGTTGTTGTGAAGATTGGACATAATAAAACCAATGTCAGGCAGGCTGATGTTGTAGTTTATTCTACTGCAATAAAGGAAGATAATTGTGAGATTCAGGAAGCAAAACGACTCAGAATACCTGTGATTCATCGTAGTGAGCTTCTTGCTGAATTAACCCGCATACGAAATTCGGTTTGTATTTCCGGAACTCACGGTAAAACAACAACATCTTCAATGATTGGTGAGGTTTTGAAAGAAGGGGGATTGGAGCCAACGACCGTGATTGGCGGCGTTGTCAGGGGAAGCAGTCAGGCAAGGTATGGCCATGGCGACTATTTAGTCTGCGAAGCAGATGAATCAGATAAGTCCTTTCTCAAACTTTTGCCTGCTTACGCCGTTATTACAAACATTGAACCAGAACATCTTGAATATTACCGGGATATAAGGGAAATCGAGGACAATTTTGTTTATTTCGCCAATCATGTACCATTCTGGGGCTGTGTATTTCTGGGAGCCGATTCCCCGAGTTGCTTAAACATAAAAGACCGTATTAAAAAAAGAATCGTATTCTATGGTTTGACTGAGCATGCTCAGTTAAAGGCATATAATTTGAAACGACAGAATTTTGGTACAATTTTTGGAGTATCATGGAAAAACAAAAAACTTGGTATATTTGAGATAAAAATCCCTGGAACTCATAATGTGGTGAATAGCCTGGCAGCGATCGCAGTCGGTCTGGAAATGGGTATTAATCTTAGAGAAATCAAATCTGCATTGAAGAAATTTAAAGGTGTTCACCGCAGGATAGAATATCATGGTATGGTGCACAAAATCCGAATTTTTGAAGATTATGGTCACCATCCAACAGAAATCAGTGTTACTTTGCAGACATTGCGCGAGTATTTTCCAGATAAGCGGATTATCTCTGTTTTTCAGCCACACCGGTACACAAGAACATATTACCTTTTTGACAAATTCGCTCGTGCCTTTTTGTTTGCTAATATTGTTGTGGTAACCGAAATATATCCTGCCCATGAACTTCCCATTGCTGGTATTAATGGTGATGCACTTTCGCGGCGAATACGAAAAGAGCAAAATAATGTATACTTCCTCAAATCATTTTCGGAAATTATCCGATTTCTGAAGAAAAATGCCCATGCCAATGATATCATTGTGGTGCAGGGTGCTGGTGATATTGGCAACATTGTCCCTCTGATCAAGGAGGAACTGAAGTGAAGAATATTTTTCGGGGCATCATGGGTATCAGAGTTTTGACACAAGAACCACTGAAGAAGCATACCTCTTTTAGAATTGGAGGCAGAGCCCGCTATTTTCTCTATGTCGAAAATCAGAAGGCATTAATGGAAGTAATGAAGGTGATTAAGAAACACAGAATGAAGTATCTGGTAATAGGTCAGGGGACTAATATCTTGTTTCGCGATAGTGGCTTCAATGGTGTTATTATAAAATTGCAGGGCGACTTTAAGAGAATAACACATTGTAAGAACCTCTTTGTTTCTGGTGCCGGTGTTACAATTGATGACTTTCTAAATACTGCTGCCAGTTTAAATTATGGTGGCGCTGAGTATCTTGCCGGGATTCCAGGGACAATCGGTGGTGCTGTAAAAAGTAATGCAGGGGCATTTGGACATTCAATATCAGAACTCGTTGCAAATGTAACAATTTTTGAAGCAGGCAAAAGGATGATATCAGTACAGGGCGATAAGATTAATTTTGGATACAGGCATTCTGATATCAGTGATAGGGCAATTATTCTGGCAGTAACTCTAAGGATGAAGAAAAAACCGCGCAATTTAATCAAAAGGGAAATGCGAAAATTTTTAGAGCTCCGCTGGAAAAAGCAGCCATCGGGTTTTTCAGCAGGTTCATTTTTTAAAAATCCTCTGCCACTGAGCGCGGGGAAGCTGATTGAAGAATGTGGTTTGAAAGGTACAAGAGTTGGTGGTGCTGTGATAAGTAAAAAGCACGCCAATTTCATTATTAATCGTGGCAGAGCAAAGGCGATGGATGTTATCAGACTGATGAAAATAGTAAAACAGAAGGTAAAGGCGGCAAAGGGTATAGAGCTTGAACCAGAAGTGAGGATCGTATGACAATAAAATATGTTCTGGTGATTGTTATTTTGTTGCTTTTTGCACTCTTTGTCATACAAAACATACTGTTTTCAACCGAGAAAGGTCGCAATAAATACATTACCCTTAAGGAAGTAATTCCTGATGCAGAGATTGTTTCAGAGACCGAAGGTATGATTAGATATTCTGGTATGAATATTATTCTGGGTCAAAGCGACTTCAAACGGAAGAAAGAACTTATTGAGGCTTTGCATCTAAAAGATTTGTCCGGCTATTCTGAGATTGATATGCACTATAGAAAGCAAATAGTTGTAAGAAGAGGCATGAAAGAATGACTGATTTTGTGATTATTTTCAATAAAAGACTTTTTTTGTGGCATTGCATTACAGGAGGTGTGCATGGCGAAAAAAGATAGAATTGTTGGTATTGATTTGGGTACAACAAAGGTTGCAGTAATCATTGCGGAAGTGGACGATAATGAATTGAAAATAGTTGGTGTAGGGTCGACACCTTCTTATGGACTGAAGCGAGGTGTAATTGTCAATCTTGAGAAGGCAATTGCCTCGATAAAAAAAGCGGTAGAAGAAGCATCCAAAATGGCGGGTGTCAGGGTTGATTCCTGCTATGCAGGTATTTCAGGGTCGCATATTGAAAGCATCAATGCTCATGCAATGATTGCTACCTCAAGAACCGGAGGGATCATTACCAAGCGTGACATCGAACGGGTGATTGAGCAGGCGAAGGCAATAATCCTGCCTATGGACCGAGAAATCATTCATGCAATTCCAATAGAATACATCGTTGATAACGAAAAAGGAATTAAAGACCCAATAGGTATGAGCGGTGTGAAGCTTGAGGCTGAGGTACATATAGTTACTGCCGCGATCGCTTCAGCACAGAACATATACAGTGCAATCCACCGTGCGGGTCTAAAAGTCAAAGACCTTGTGCTTCAACCTCTTGCATCATCTTACGCAGTCTTACAACCTGATGAGTTAGACCTTGGTGTATGTCTTCTTGATATTGGCGGCGGTACCACTGATCTCGCGATTTTCTACGACGGCGCAATTCGTTATTCACAGGTGATCCCCCTGGGTGGTGAATATATCACGAATGATATTGCAATTGGAATAAGAACTCCGCACAGTCAGGCAGAGACAATCAAGAAGAAATATGCAACCCTCAGTCTGACAGAGGATGAGAGAAAAGAAGAAATTAAGGTACCGGGCATCGGTGGCAGGGAAGACAGGGTGATAACAAAAGAGACTTTGTATAACATAGTGAGTCCAAGGGTTGAAGAAATACTTATGATTGCAAACCGCGAGATAAAGAAAAGTGGATATGCGGATGTTCTGGGTGCAGGTGTTGTGATAACTGGAGGCACAGCTCGGTTATCCAACCTTGACCGTTTTGCTGAAGAGATTTTCAATCTACCCGTAAAGCTTGGCATACCCAAAAAGATTGGTGGTCTTACAGATATTGTGCTTGACCCAATCTATGCTACTGGTGTTGGGTTGATACTTTACGGATTTGAAAAGAAGAATGTGTCTCTCATTCCTCGCGAAAAGGGAATGAGTATCATAGATGCACTTACTAAACGGTTCCAAGAGTTGTTCAACAAATATTTTTGAAAGGGGGTATTATGTTAGGTATTGTCCAGGAACCAAAATTTTGTGCAAAAATAAAATTGATCGGTGTTGGTGGTGCTGGCTGTAATACAGTGAGTTTTGCTCACGCGTTCGGCATTGAGGGAGTGGAACTTATTGCTGTGAATACTGATGCTCAGCATTTGCAATATTACTGTGATGCGTCAGAAAAAATTCAGATCGGTCCAAATCTTACTCGGGGGCTGGGCGCAGGAGGTGATCCGGAAATAGGCAGGAAGGCTGCAGAGGAATCAAGAGAAGAGATAAAGAATGTTGTTAAAGATGCGGACATGGTTTTTATTGCCTGTGGGCAGGGTGGTGGTACGGGTACAGGTGCTTCGCCAATCATTGCTCAGGAAGCAAAGAATTCTGGTGCTCTGGTGGTGGCGGTTGTTACCAAACCCTGGAGTGATGAAGGTAAACGAAAACTGAGGATCGCCGAAAGAGGAATAGAGGAATTATCCGAAGTTGTTGATACTTTGATCTGCATTCCTAATGACAAGATTTCAATGGTTTTTCCTCAGGATCAAACAGCAGTTGATGCATTGAAAGCGGGTAATATTGTTCTTTTTAACGCGGTAAAAGGTATTGCTGAGCTTGTAACAAAACCAGGGATAATTAATGTTGATTTCGCTGATGTGAGGGCAGTAATGACAGAGAGAGGAAAAGCGATTCTCGGATTAGGAATAGGTGAGGGAGAAAACCGGGCAATTACCGCAGCACAACAAGCGATTTCATCTCCATTACTTGACAACATATCCATAAAAAGTGCGCGGGGTATTCTGATAAACATAAGCGGTTCAGATGTACAGATGAAGGAAGTCAATGAGGCAGCAAATCTGATCACGAATGAGGTGAATAATGACGATGTTAATACAAAGATTGGATTGAGAATTGATGAGAATCTTAATAACAAAGTTCAGATCCTGGTTGTTGCGACCGGTATTGCCGAAGAGCTTCCTGAACCAAAACTTGATATAGGTATGAAAAATGAAAACATAGAATTTCCAACTTTCAAGCGAAAGGAAGTAAAAAAGGAAACGAAAGAAAAGGCGTACAATACCAACGACCTTGAGGTGCCGACATTTTTGCGAAGGCAGGTTGATTAACAGTTTGGTTCAAGCAAAACTGTTCATTGCTTGGTTTTGCGTTTAAATAAGAAGATAATGGGTAGGTTGTTGTGCAGACAGAACAATTTGAATTGATTGTTATTGGTGCCGGACCATCAGGGTTGAGTGCTGGAATCTACGGAGCCAGAATGGGATTAAATACTCTGATTCTGGAAAAAGGTATTTCCGGTGGAACAATGACAATGACCCATGTAATTGAGAATTATCCAGGTTTTCCTGATGGCATAGCTGGTGGGCAACTGGGCAAACTAATGTTTGATCAATGTCAGCGTTTCGGTGTGAAGTTTATGACTGATGAAGCAAAGAGAATAGAAAAAATTGATGATATTTTCAGAATTCAAACTGAACATGGAAGTTATATATCCAAATCAATAATCGTTGCTTCAGGCGTATCTCCACGCAGACTGAATGTTCCTGGTGAAAGTGAGTTATTGGGCCGTGGTGTCAGTTACTGTGCAATTTGTGATGGTCCATTCTTCAGGGGACTTGATGTGGCAATAATTGGTTGCGGTAATTCAGGATTGCAGGAAGGTCAATATCTTATGAATTACGCAAAGAGCATTACCTTTGTTGAGTTCTTGCCTCGAATAACGGCTGATAAGATTCTTTATGATTTTTTTCAGGACAAGGAGAATGTATATTTCAAGTTTGATAGTGAGGTAATAAGTATTAATGGTCATCAGAAAGTAGAATCATTGACAATCAGAGATCGAAAAACTGGTGCCGAGGGTAAGATCAATATTGCCGGGGTATTCATTTATGTTGGATTATTACCCAATACGCAGTTCATACAGGGTTTTTTACAAACAGACATAAATGGATTTATTGTTACTGACGAAAATATGGCGACATCAGTCAAAGGTATTTTTGCAGCAGGTGATGTAAGATCAAAGCGTGTCCGTCAGGTTGTTGTCGCCTGTAGTGAAGGCGCCCAGGCAGCAATCAGTGTTTATCACTATCTGAGTGAGCTGAAAAAGTTGTTCTAAGGTATTTTGAGTTCTCATTATTGATTTTGGAAAAGATATAGATATACTAAAACTATGGAGAAAATAGTACCCTATATTGTTTTTCTGAGTTTATTAATTTTTTTGATTGTTGCTAAAACATTTTCTCCATTCTGGATATTACTCATTGTAATTTTTTTCCTCTGGTCTTACCGTAGAAACAGCGATGTGCGCCCGGTATTCTTCATATCAGTTTTTTTGCTATTTATATATCTACTTCTTCACCACTTTGCCGTGTTAGTGCCTTTTGTAATTGGTGCGGGTATAGCATATGTTATTAGTCCGATAATTGAAATTCTGGAGCGAAAGAAAATACCGCGCATTATCGCCATACTGTGCATATTGTTGCCACTGGTGGCTGTTGTTCCAGTACTGGTGTTTCTATTGGCGTTAAATCTGATTAATGAATTGCGGTTTTTGATTGAAAAGATACCAGGATTTATTGCCAGCAGTAAAGTATTTATTGGTCGCATGTTAGAAAGCTTGAACGCAGCGGGCATATCTCTAAGTCAGGAAGTGATTGTGAATACCATAAGTGGTTATCTGGGAAGTATTACAGGTAGTTTATTTCAGACTATCATGCAAATTGGCCAGGGTGTGAAAGGGATTTTATTTCTTTTTTACAATTTTGTTTTGATACCAATTGTTGCCTATTTATTTCTTTTTGATCGTAAAAAAATAGGGTTATGGATTAGTAATTTGGTGCCGGATAATGAAAGGGATAGTTTTGATGGTTTTGTTAAGAGAATAGACAAAAGTTTTGCTCGTTATTTGCGTGGTCAATTTATTTTAATGATTCTGGTGGGTTTCTTGATTGGCTTTGCCCTTTGGTTATTGGGCATTAGATACTATGTTCTTCTGGGGATTGTTGCTGCCTTCTGTAATTTGATTCCAAATGTTGGTTTTGTCTTGAGCTTGCTCATTGCCGTGATAATAGGTCTGCTGATACCTCCGCCGTTGATTTCGATAGTCAAGATATTGTTTGTTTTTCTATGTGAACAAATGCTCGAGAATTGGTTACTTGGCCCACTTATTATTGGAAAGGCATCAGGTATGAGCCCCGTGGTAGTAATGCTGGCACTTGTTTTAGGAGGCACTGTGGCTGGATTCTGGGGTTTGATCTTTGCAATTCCGTTAGTAATCTTTTTGCGCGAATTCCTAAATCATTTCTGGGGATTCAATCTTTAGCAGGTCTATCTGCTAACCTGCTTCAACTTCGCTTGCCTTTTCCGGTAATAATTCTATTTTCTGAAACTTTCTGAATCCTGTTCCAGCAGGAATTATCCTTCCTACAATGACATTTTCCTTAAGACCTTCAAGATTATCAATCTTACCTTCTACTGCGGCATCAGCAAGTACTTTTGCAGTTTCCTGGAAAGATGCTGCTGAGAAGAATGATTCGCTGGAAAGGGCGGCTTTTGTTATTCCCAGAAGTACTGAACTGAAGATCGCCGGTTTTGATGTCCCTGATTCAGTTTCCGCAAGTATCTTCTTGTTTATTTCGTTGACGCGGCGTTTGTCAACGATTTCTCCGCTGACAAAGGGTGTTGTGCCAGGATCAATGATTTTTACTTTTTGTAGCATTTGTCGTACTATCACCTCAATATGTTTATCATCAATTTTAACATCCTGTATTCGGTAGACTTCAAGAATTTCGTTGACAAGAAAACGCTGGGTTTCAGTTGCTCCTTTGATTTTCAGAATATCGTGCGGGTCTATTGGCCCTTCGCACAATGGATCTCCGGCTTTCACATGTTCACCAGAATGAACTTTTAAATATTTTGAAGTGGGTATTTCATAGACTTTCTTATCGCCAGCTTCTGGTATGATGGTTACAATCCAGTTACCTTTTTCTTCTTCTATATTGACTTCACCGTCTATCTCTGAAAGTACTGCTGCATCTTTGACATATTTCGCTTCAAAAAGTTCTTCAACCCGCGGCAGTCCACCGGTAATGTCTTTACTCTTTCCGATTTCTTTCGGGATGCGGGCAATTAATGTGCCGGGTGTAATTTCATCACCATCCTTTACGAGAAGATATGCTCCAGCAGGAATTGAGAAGTGTTTGATTTCCTTACCGGTCTTTGTGTCGCATACCACTACTTTTGGATGCAATTTACGAAGGCGATCCTCAACAATGACCAACTGTTTGCCGCCTGAGCGTTCATCCACCCAGTTTTCCTGCAGGGTTTTACCAATTTCAATGTCCTTATATTTTGCTTTACCGCCAACCTGGGAAACAATGGGGATTGAGTAGGGGTCCCATTCAAATATTTTTGCGCCTTCCTCAATATGTTGCTTATCCTTCACGTAGATGATTGCACCAGTAGGAACATTATAAGTGATTCTTCTGTTCTTATCCTTATCCTTAATAATAATACGACCCTTATCATTAAGACTAACAAGCGTTTTGTCCGGTCTTTCAACTGTAGAAACTTTCTCAAAAATAATCTCACCGGAAAAATTCGCATGCCTGGCTGTGCTTTCAGCTATTCTAAGTGCGGCACCTCCGCCATGGAATGTTCTCAATGTTAGCTGGGTACCGGGTTCGCCAATGGATTGCGCTGCCATAATGCCTACTGCTTCACCGATTTCAACCATTCGGCCGGTAGCAAGATTTCTACCATAACACTTTGCGCACAGTCCTACGGGTGCCTCACATGAAAGGATTGAGCGAACTTTAACTCTTTCAATACCGCTGTCTTCAATTTCTTTTGCGGCTTCATCCGTGATTTCCTCACCTGCCTGGACAATGACCTTAGGTTTCTTTTCCTTTGTAACCGGGTCTTCAATTAGAGTGTTCGGATCAGTAATGTCTGTCAATGCCACACGGCCAGCAATTCTTTCGCTCAGATGTTCAACAATTTTTTCGCCTTCTTTAAGGGCACTCATCTCCTGTCCCATTATTGTACCGCAATCCTCAATAGTAATGGTCACATTCTGGGCAACATCAACGAGTCTTCTTGTGAGATAGCCTGCGTCAGCGGTCTTCAATGCAGTGTCAGCAAGTCCTTTACGGGCGCCGTGGGTGGAAATAAAATATTCAAGCACTGAAAGCCCTTCTTTACAAGAAGATTTTATTGGCGTCTCAATAATCTGGACTGCACTAACTTTACGCTGGGGTTTAGACATCAAACCCCTTAGACCACATATCTGATTTGCCTGATTTCTTGAACCCCGGGCGCCGGATTCAACCATCATGAAAAGCGGGTTAAAACCTGCTTGATCTTCGCGCAGTTCTTTTATTAATTCCTCTTCAATATCCATTGCTACCTTTGTCCAGGTATCAATTACTTTGTTGTATCGTTCAGTCTCTGAGATCAGTCCTTTGCGATGGGCAGCATTGATTTGCGCAACTTCTTTCATTCCATCCATCCAGAGTTTCTCTTTGTTTCGTGGGCTTTTCATATCATCAATACCGATGGTTAATCCTGATTGCGTGGCATACTCAAACCCGGTTTTCTTGAGATCGTCAAGCAATCTCACTGTTTGTTCGGTTCCGAGTTTGTTGAGGCACTCATCAACTATTGCAGAGATCTGTTTCTTAGTTAATGTAAGATTCTTGAAACGCATCTCTTCAGGAAGATGTTCATTGAAAATAACCCTGCCTGGTGTGGTTGTTATGTAAGTCTTTCCAAATTTGTATTTAATTGGTTCATGCAGTGTCAGATAGTTATACTCCAGCGCAAACTTTATCTCATCAATATTATCAAATACTTTCAATTCTCCGGTTTTTTCTTTTATCTTTGTGAGATAGTGCAGACCAATCACAATATCCTGGGTAGGGGTCATCAGCGCCTTACCATTTGCCGGGCTGCGGATATTCTGAACTGAGAGTAACAACAAATATGATTCCATAATTGCTTCGGGAGAAAGAGGAATATGAACGCTCATGGTGTCACCATCAAAGTCTGCATTGTATGGAACACAGACCATTGGGTGGATTGCAATAGCCCGACCTTCTTTGAGAACAGGCAAGAACGCCTGTATTGAGACTCTGTGCAGGGTTGGCGCCCGGTTTAAAAGAACAGGGTGCTCTTTAATTACATCTTCAAGGATTTCGTAGACTTCGGCAGATCGTGAGCGTACTAATCTACGCGCGCTTCTTTCTGAATCCGCTACGCCTCTTTCTTCTAATTTGCGCATGATCATCGGTTTAAAAAGTTCAATCGCCATTTCTTTGGGAATTCCGCATTCATATAATTTTAGAGTCGGATCGACAACAATAACTGAGCGACCTGAATAGTCAACTCTTTTACCCAGAAGGTTTCTTCTGAAACGCCCTTGTTTGCCTTTAAGTGTATCGGCGAGTGATTTAAGAGGACGATTTCCTCTGCCCTTTATTGGTCTGGTTCTCCTTGAATTATCAAGAAGGGCATCAACCGCATCCTGTAGCATCCGTTTTTCATTCTTTACAATTACTTCAGGTGTCTTTATCCCAGAGATCAATTGTTTAACGCGGTTATTGCGGGTTATTACTCTTTTGTATAAATCATTTAAGTCACTCGTTGCATATCTACCACCTTCAAGGGCAACGAGCGGTCTGAGATCTGGAGGAATCACTGGTATGCGTGTCAACATCATCCATTCAGGTCTGTTTCCTGATTGGCGCAGGGCTTCAACCAGCTTTAATTTGTTGAGGAGTTTTACGCGTCTTGCTTCAAGAGTTTCCCTTTCCAGTCTTATTCTCAAATCAGAAGAGACATTTTCCAGATCAATTTCCTTTAGCAAATCATAAATGGGTTGACCACCGGTATCTGCGCGAAATCCCTCATAATGTTTTTCTCGAGCTGAGGCGTAATCTTCGTCTTTCAGTATATCTCCCTTATTATAGGGAGATGTGCCAGATTCAACAACAATGTATGATTCATAATTGAGGATTGATTCCAGTTGATTTATTGTCAGGTCCAATAATAGTCCTATCTTACTTGGCGGAATTTTGTAGAAAAATATGTGTGCCACGGGCACTGCCAGATCAATGTGTCCCATTCTTTCTCTGCGTACCGAAGCAGGCAATACTTCAACTCCACAGCGGTCACATACTGTCCCGCGATACTTTGCTTTTTTATATTTACCACAGGCACATTCATAATCTTTAACTGGACCAAAAATTTTCTCACAGAATAGACCATCCTTTTCGGGCCTTTGTGTTCGGTAGTTAATCGTGTCCGCCCTTGTTACCTCACCTTTTGACCATGAAAGAATTGTTTCTGGTGATGCGAGGCTGAGTTTTATACCGGTAAAATCAAGACAATCAAAGGAATCCTGCCAGTTATGCTTCATTTGATTCCTCCTTTTTTTCGAAATTCACATTTAAGCAAAGGCCCTGTAATTCTTTCAATAAGACATTGAATGATGCTGGTGCTTTTGGTCGGGGTGGATTCTTCCCCCGTATTAATGCTTCATACATCGCTGCCCGTCCATCAACATCATCTGATTTTACTGTCAGCATTTCTTGAAGCGTGTACGCTGCGCCATAGGCTTCCAGTGCCCATACTTCCATCTCACCCAGCCGTTGACCGCCACCCTGTGCCTTACCACCCAGTGGTTGCTGGGTAATAAGCGAGTATGGTCCACTTGAACGTGCATGCATTTTTTCATCAACCATGTGGATGAGTTTGAGCATATACATATTACCAACAGTCACTTTTGATTCAAATGGTTTTCCAGTACGGCCATCATACAGTGTTACCTGTCCATCTTCGGGCAGGCCCGCCTCTTTCAATTTTTCCTTGATGTCTGAAAGAGACGCCCCATTGAAAACAGGAGAAAGTGCGTAAAATTTCAATTTCTCAGCTGCCCAACCAAGATGGGTTTCCAGTATCTGGCCAACATTCATACGGGATGGCACTCCGAGCGGATTGAGTACAATATCAATTGGTGTTCCGTCAGCAAGATAGGGCATATCTTCTTCGGGTACAATTTTTGCAACAACACCTTTATTCCCATGTCGTCCAGCCATTTTATCGCCCACAGCAATCTTTCTTTTCTGGGCAATATAGATTTTCACAATCTTCAATACTCCATAAGGTAACTCATCCCCTCTCAGCAGTTTATCTTCTTCCATTTTTCTATTGGCTTTTATCTGCTGTAATTGCTCTTCAAATTCCTGAATACATTTTGTAATTTTTTCATTAATCTTATCACTATCAGTGAATTTTTCGTCGGCAGTTATTTTTTCTGCGGTTAGACTGCTAAAAAAGTCTTCTTCGAAAATTTGATTTTTCCTTAGAATTACCCTATCTTTTTCGTCTCTAATTGTTGAAGCAGCAGTTTCTCCCAGGAGGTATTGTTTCAGGATTTCGTTGCGTATCGCTATTGTTTCATTCTGAAGATGTGTGAATTCTTGCTTTATTTTTTGTTCTCGCTCTTCTATAACAGCTTTTGCAAGGGCATCGGTTGTACGGCGTGTAAGCACGCGAACATCAATTACAACACCTTCTACACCTGGCTCTACACGAAGCGAGGTATCTCGAACATTGGTTGCCTTGTCAACGAATATCGCCCTCATTAATCTCTCTTCAGGAGTTAGTTCTGTTTCACCCTTCGGGGTTATCTTACCAACAAGAATATCATCCGGTCCAACCTCAGCACCGATTCTGATAATGCCAAATTCATCCAGGTCTTTACACAAAAATTCAGGTACTCCAGGAATATCTCTGGTTATCTCTTCGGGTCCGAGTTTTGTTTCTCTCACTTCGCAATCAAATTCAAGAATGTGAATTGATGTGAAGGTATCGTCTTTAAGCAATCTTTCGCTTACGACAATCGCATCCTCAAAATTATATCCCAGGAAGGGTAGAAATGCAACCAGGACATTTTTGCCAAGGGCAAGAACACCATTTTTTGATGAGTAACCATCAGCAAGAACCTCACCTTTTGTTACGGGATCTCCAATGCTTACCAGAGGCCGCTGATGAATACAGGTATTTTGATTTGAACGTAGAAATTTTGCAAGCTGATACTTTGTTTTTCTACCTTTGCTGTTGCTCACAATTATTTTTGTGGCATCCACATATTCAACAACACCATCTTCTTCAGCAAGCAACAATGTTCCTGAATCCCGGGCAACCCGTTTCTCCATGCCAGTTTGTACATATGGTATATCCGGATTTATGAGTGGCACTGCCTGGCGTTGCATGTTTGAACCCATCAAAGCACGATCAGCGTCGTCATGCTCCAAGAATGGAATCAGCGCAGCAGTTGGGCTGAAAACTTGTTCAGGTGAAACATCCATGAAGTCGACCTCTTCAGGAGGAACATGCGGAAACTCACCTTTTCTGCGGCAAAGTACAAGGTCGCTGATAATCTTACCCTGTTTGTCAACCAGCGTGTTTGCCTGGGCAATCGTGTATTGATCTTCTTCGTCAGCTCTCAGGAACTTAATTTTGTTTTTAACAACACCATTTTCAACTTCCCAGTATGGTGATACAATGAAGCCATAGTTATCAATACGGGCATAACTTGAAAGGCTTGAAATCAACCCAATGTTTGGTCCTTCTGGTGTTTCGATTGGGCAGATACGTCCGTAATGAGAATAGTGAACATCCCTTACTTCAAAACCAGCAGTTTGTTTTGTAAGACCACCCTGGCCCAGTGATGATATACGGCGTTTGTGTGTCATTTCAGAAATCGGGTTTGTCTGTTCCATAAATTGCGATAACTGCGAGGTTGTGAAAAACTTCATTATCATGTTAGAAACCAGCTGGGGATTAATAAGATCCTGAGGTGAAAGGTCATTTTCTTCCATTATTGAGGACTTCTCTTTGATATTCTGAATGAGCTGGGCAATTGCCAATTTAAACTGTGCTTCAAGTAATTCACCAACACGACGGACGCGCCTGTTACCCAGATGATCAATGTCATCTGGCTCAAATTCATCATTTGCAAACTTCAATAACTCTTTGAGGATCAATATCAAATCTGCTTCGGTAAATCTGACACTGGTTGGTTCTTTTGTTATGCCGAGCCTCTGGTTTAGTTTGAAGCGACCGACTTCACCCAGATTGAAATGGTTAATATCAAAAAGGAGGTCCCTTACATATTTAACTGCATAATCAGGAGTTGGTGGTGGAATGGATCTTAATTGTGCATAGATTTTCTTTGCTGCTTCTTCTTCAGAAGTTATGTTTTTGACATCTTTTTTCAGCGTATTTGCCAGAATTGTAACGCTGCTGTCCTTAGAGTTGATAATTGTAACTTTTTTGATACCTTCTTTCTGAAATACCTCAAACAACGCATCGTCAATTCTGTCACCAGGCTGAAAAATATTATCCTTTATTGTGATGGTTTCGGCAAGATAATTACCTCTGGCATCTTTTAAGTCAACGACACTAACGGGATAAAATAGTTTTATCAGATCCTCATCTTTTACATACCCCAGACTTCTCAGAAATGTCGTTACCAGGATTTTTTTCTTACGGTCAAGAATCGCATGCAATATCTTCTGCTGATCAACAACAAACTCAATCCATTGTCCGTGGTATGGTATTACCATTGCGGAGTAAATATCATTTTCAATATTGAAGTATACTCCAGGAGAACGATGAATCTGGTTCACAATGACTCGTTCCACTCCGTTTATGATAAAAGTTCCGCGATGAGTCATAATAGGTAAATCACAGAGATAGATTTCCTGCTCTACAACTGACCGAAGATTATTATTGTCCTCACGGCATAAAAGCTGAAAATTCACTCTCAGGGGCGCTGAATAGGTAACTCCTTTTTCAATCGCTTCCTGTATTGAGTACTTTGTAGCACCAAGCCGGTGAGAGACATAACGAAGTTCGTATTTGTTATGAATCTCCTTTATCGGAAAAAATTCCGCAAAAATCTGTTTTAGCGAAACATCCCTGAACTTCCTGTACGAATCGGTCTGTATCTCCAAAAGATGGGGCATTTCAAAATCAGTCTTGTTTTTTGAAAAATCAATAACTTTATTCATATTCCTCCTGCTTTAATGTCCTAAGTCATCGGGACGTGCAAAGGTATTTTGACCCTCAGCCATCACCGAATAACTAAGTGTTATTTAATTTCTATTGTTGCCCCAACTTCTTCAAGTTTTGTCTTAAAATTCTGGGCTTCCTCTTTTGTTGCGCCTTCTTTGATTAGTTTTGGCGGATTATCAACAACTTCCTTTGCTTCTTTCAGCCCAAGGCCAGTGAGTTCCCTCAGTACTTTCAGTACCTGGATTTTTTTATCACCGCTCGCAGTGAGGGTTATGTTAAATTCAGTCTTTTCTTCTGCTGCGGCTTTTGCACTCTCTGTTCCTGCCTGTTGCTGTGCAACGACCTGAACCGGTGCTGCTGCAGTAACTCCAAACTTATCCTGCAGTGCTTTTACCAGCTCAGAAAGTTCAAGGACAGTCAAATTGCTGATATCATCAACTAATTCAGCAACACTTCTTTTTTCTTTTGTTGTCATTTTACCCCCTTCTTCAGTTATTCTTATTTTTTATTGCATCAACTGTATATACAAATTTCTGTATAATACTGTTCATGGTATTTATCAGGTTGCCGAGGACATTAATTGAGCCCAAGAGTGTCTGTATAATAACACTCTTTGAAGGTATTTTGGCTAACTCGGCAACACCTACGGCATCGTATACCGTTCCTTCTATGAATGCACCTTTTATTTTTAAACCTTGTGTATCTTTCAAAATTTTCGTTGGTATAAGTGGGTCATCGTAGGCGATTGCAATCCCAAGAGGTCCGAACATTTTGTCCTTAATTCCTTCTATTGAATATCCGAGGTTTTTGAAAGCCAGTAGTCCAAGAGTATTTTTGATCACCAGATAAGTGCACTGATTCTTTTTCAGTTCACGGCGCAGTTTTTCCATCTGCTGGACATTCATGCCTGTGAATTCTGTAAAATAGAATGCCTTTGCATTTTGCAGTAATTCCATGCTTTTTTTCAGAACTTCAATATTCTTTTGCGATGGCATTTATTCCTCCTCTTGGCTTTGAATCACTTTGTTTTTAGAAATTCCTTCTCATTGAGTTTTATTCCTGGCCCAATTGTGGAAGAAACAGTAATGGATTTGATGAATTGTCCCTTAATACTTGATGGTTTTGCTGCGATAATGTCGTTAATCAGATTTGTAATATTCGCCTCTAAATGTTCCACAGGAAAGGAAACTTTGCCTACAGGTGCATGTACACAGCCGCCTTTGTCAGATTTGAATTCAATTTTCCCTTTCTTTAGTGCTTTTACCTGAGTCCCAACTTCAAAGGTAACAGTGCCGGTTTTTGGGGAAGGCATCAGTCCTTTAGGACCAAGAATCTTACCAAGTTTGCCAATTTCAGACATTGAATCGGGTGTGGCAATTATACAGTCAAAATCAAGCCAGCCAGCCTTTATTTTTTCAATGTATTCTTCAAAACCCACATAGTCTGCTCCAGCTTCCTGGGCTTCCTTTTCTTTTTCGCCTTTGGTCAGGACCAGGATCTTTTTTGTCTTACCTGTTCCATAGGGAAGATCAGATGTTCCGCGAATTTGTTGATCCTGCTTTTTAGTATTAATATTGAGTTTTATTGCAATATCAACCGATTCATTGTACTTGGCGCTGGCTAACTGTTTTATTATTTCCAGTGCCTCAATAAGTGAATATTTCTTATTTTTATCAACTTTCTTTGATATTTCCAAATAACGTTTTGATCTCTTCATTCCTACTCCACTGTAATACCCATATTTCTTGCTGTCCCTTCAATAATCTTCATGGCTTGTTCAATACTATCACAATTCAGGTCTTTCAATTTGCGCTGGGCAATTTCTTCAAGCTGTTTCCTTGTAATTTTGCCGACCTTTTCTCGATTTGGTACGGCTGAACCTTTTGCAATACCAGCGGCTTGTTTCAATAGGACCGAAGCAGGAGGGCTTTTCAGCACATAGGTGAAGGAACGGTCATTATAGATTGTGACAACGGCTGGTACAACAAGACCTGAAAGGTTTTTTGTTTCGGCATTGAATGCCTTGCAGAATTCCATAATGTTTACTCCGTGCTGACCCAGGGCAGGCCCAACTGGTGGTGCAGGTGTTGCGCTACCGCCCGGAATCTGCAATTTAACTACGGCAATTACCTTTTTTGCCATAAGAACTCCTTTCAGAAACTCTTGAGTTGGTGAAAGCCAAGCTCAATCGGTGTTGGACGACCAAAAATAACCACCATTACTTTGACTTTTTCTCGTTCTGGATATATTTCTTCAACCGTTCCGATAAAGTCTGTAAACGGGCCGTCTGTAACAGTAACGCGCTCGCCCTTTGCAAATGGTATTTTCGTCACCACCTTTTTCTTAGATTCTTCAACCTGTGATAAAAGTTCATTAACTTCTTCATCACTTAAAGGCGTTGGCTTATTTCTTGAACCGAGAAAATGGGTTACTCCAGGTACAGAACTGACAAGCTTCATGGCATCATTAGATGGTTCCATTTCAATAATGATGTAGCCCGGATACAGTCTTCTTTCTTCCATTACCTTCTTGCCTTTCTTTATCTTTACGAGATTCTCAACAGGTATCACTATTCTGCCAAAACTACTTCCCATATTGCTATCCTGGATTTTTTTCTCCAGGATCCTTTTGACCTTTGCTTCGTGTCCGGTCAATGTATGAACGACAAACCAGTTCATTGTTAGACTTACCTTATGACTATGCCCAATAATGCTGTAAATACGCGGTCGAGAATGAAAATAACGATAGCAACAAAAACAGAAACCACAATGACAATCGCCGTTGAACTCACCAGTTCATTTTTTGTCGGCCAGGTAACCCTGCGCATCTCCGAATAAATTTCTTTTAAATAGTCTAATATTTTTCTTAGCACTTTTCAGTCTGGACAGGCCTGGAGGGATTTGAACCCCCAACCCTCCGGTTTGGAGCCGGATGCTCTGCCGTTAGAGCTACAGGCCTAATTTTAACAGTAACAACAGTATTATCATCCCGGGGCGAACCAACCATTTCATTTAACTTCTTTATGAACCGTGTGTTTTCGACAGAAAGGGCAGTATTTTTTTATTTCAAGTCGCGCCTGTTTCTTCTTATCTTTGGTGGTAGTATAATTTCTATTATTACAACTCGTACACGCCAGATTAATGATGATTCTCATTATTCCTCTTTGCTGACTTAGAGATTACTCAATGATTTTTGTGACGACGCCAGCACCCACGGTCTTGCCACCTTCACGGATAGCAAACCGCAAAC